>Ga0228711_1000249_pt1 | contig 57325 bp, 23 predicted proteins | sample MedpolnodulmetaG_2_FD_177996 | JGI IMG/M metagenome (GOLD analysis project Ga0228711, IMG submission 177996) | Root nodule microbial communities from Medicago polymorpha collected in Santa Monica, California, United States - brown nodules | ecosystem: Host-associated > Plants > Roots > Nodule... | reverse complement strand
CTTTTCATAAAAGGTGTCTTCTAGCAAAACCCATATATATATATATATATATATATTAAAAAAAAAAACTTGCATACTAAATGGTGCCTAGCAGATGGACCAAATATAGGACTTTATGACCTTGACTAGTTCATATAGCAAACTATTAGTGGAAAAAGGTTTTGTTGTTGGAAAAAAGATCTTGCTTACTAAAGGGTGCCTAGTAAATAGAAACAAGTATTACTGGAATTCTAAATCTACTTTTAGAGAAACATTTTTACTTTGTTCATTGAAAACACTAGGATTCATTTTCAGGAAGAATGCAAACATGTATCTACTGAGGGGGAACAATTGAGGCTGGACTTGTTAGCCCAGTTCAAAGATGTAATCAAGGTTTGTTCGTAATCTCTAGTTTTGCATTTGAACATAGTGTACATAATTATGATTCCATGTTTTAACTTATGGTGAAAAATGCAAATATATGTAGCAGGGTTGAACCGTAGCGTGGATTGATAAACATTTTTGTTTTTAGCTGTTCTTTTCCTTGTTTTATTTTATTGTGAAGGATACATTATCCTCCTTTTTTTATTCTTCTCTCAATATATATATACTTGCACACTAAATGGTGCAGAGTTGATGGATTGAATATAGGTCTTTACGACGTGACCAATTCATATAGCAAACTCCTCTAAGTGGAAAAAGGTTTTTTCGTTGTTAGAAAAAAATCTTGCATACTAAAGGGTGCCTCCAGGCAGATGGAAACAAGTACTACTGGAATTCTAAATCTACAGTGGAATTATCAAACAAGCTAGTGATACTGTCAGGATATAGAATACTGTTAGTGAGTTAGAGTTATAGAGCAGTGGCTCTGTCGTAGAAGGGGAAACCCTTGAAGGAGAGATCTCTCTCTCCTATTCTCTCTCTCTCTCTCTCTCTCTCTCTCTCTCTCTCTCTCTCTCTCTCTCATTCTTTCAATAAGATAGTCATTATTGAAATATTCTATAATATTGACCTTTATCTTTTTTCCTTCTGTTTTTATTCTACATTTATTAGCCATTATGTACTCTCCTATAAAAGGAGAATCTTTTGCATTGGAATAATATATACTCTTAATACAGAATACTTTCATCATGTTATCATGAATCCTAGTTTAAGCTCAACCTTTATGTTTAACTTGTTTCAGTTTGTTTTGCGTTGCTGTTAATTTATGATTGCTTGCAGAAAGTTCTTCATGACGATGACTTGGAGGAATGCATAAGAAAAGAGCTTATCCCTGCAAATGAGATAAAGGTGACCTTTTCAGATATTGGTGGTTTGGATGATGTTAAAGAATCAGTTCAAGAAGCTGTTATGCTTTCCCTCAAAAGACCAGATCTATTCAAAGGCGATGGGGTTCTGAAGTCATGTAAAGGTGTTTTGATTTTTGGACCTCCTGGTACTGGTAAGACAATGCTTGCAAAGGCAATTGCAAATGAAGCTGGAGCAAGTTTCATCAACGTCTCTCCGTCCACCATCATTTCAATGTGGTTCGGAGAAGCTGAAAAATATGTCCAAGCTCTGTTTTCACTAGCGGCAAAGGTTTCCCCAACTATTATTTTCATTGATGAAGTGGATAGCATGCTTGGGCAGCGGTCTAGCATTAATGATAACAGCTCAATGAGAAGGGTGAAAAATGAATTCATGTCACGATGGGATGGACTATTGTCAAAACCTGATGAGAAAATTATTGTTCTTGCTGCCACAAACATGCCATTTGACCTTGATGAAGCAGTTATAAGACGGTTTCAGCGAAGGTAGAACCACATGTTTGTCATGATTCATGTTCATCTGTTGCTTCTGCTCGATTGCAATCATTTGAACAAGGACCAGCATTTATTATGTTCATCATCTTCATTGATTTGTTAGGTTCTCACAAGAAATAAAATAGTTTCTGATAAAAATCGATTTCATTAAATTTTGTTTTAAGTAAAGGTCTAAAATTTAACCTTTTAAAATATGATAAAATTGTCTACCAGATTGAGTCTACCTTTAATAAATAAACCTTGTGCAGTTAACTGTGCAAGAATAACAACTCTGGAAACTCACCAGAAGTTTCAGGGTTCAAATTCTGGAAACTAACTTAATCCACTAATTTTCTACGTTTGCCTTTAAAAAACGTGCAGGAATAACAACTCTTTAATTTTGAGCACTGAAAGAAGCATCTCTTAGGTCTATCATTGCATGGTTTGGTTTCATGATATGATGCAGACTATTGTTTTTGAGATATGTGACTGACATTTCTGTTCATGGCAATCTTGAGCAGGATCATGGTTGATCTTCCTTCTGCTGAAAACAGGGAAACAATCTTGAAAACTCTTCTAGCTAAGGATAAACATGAAGATTTAGACTTCAAAGAGCTTTCAACTATGACAGAAGGATACAGTGGAAGTGATCTTAAGGTTCATTTTGCTGGTCATTCTCTATTTCTAGTTGCCTACTTCTGGTTTGTGGTGATAACCTATTGACATTGATTTATGTAAACAGAACTTGTGCATGACTGCAGCATATCACCCCCTTAAGGAGCTAATACAACAGGAGAAGGAAAAAGAAATGGTAGCTACTTAATTACTTCTAATATATTAACTGTTAAAATGGTCTTTTTTCTGCAAAGCTAAGTAAAATACATTTTTTTTCTTCAGAAAAAGGTGGAAGAAGTTGAAATCTTAGATGATGCTTCCAATGCTACGAGGAAGATAAAGTAGATCAAGTGATTGCCCTCAGACCTTTAAACATGGAAGACATTAGACAGGCAAAGAATAAGGTATTTTAGGCTTAAACTGTTCACTTCAGTTTCTGTAGTGTCAGGGCTTTTTTGTATTCGCTTATTTGAGCTTATTTATTGGTATAAGTACTTGTGAGACTGTTTGGTATACCTTATGGAAGCAGCTTATGACATGTTCATAAACTGTTTTCAGCTTATGTCTGTAATCTCTTCATGATAGCTTATGAAAATAGGTTATAGCTTATATGAAAGCAGTTTGACTTTATCTTATCTTTTGTTATAGAAATAGCTTATATTTGAGCACTTATACTATAAGAATTTAATTTAATTAAGTTGTTTATCCAAACAGAGGGCCTTAATACTTGGTTTGGGTGCCTTATGTTGCACTCTTTGGTATACTATAAGATAGAAACTTCATTACTGTCGAGGAATTCGTAAAGGTGATTTTGGGATAGAAATTTGACATTTGGTAGCAAAAGTTAGCAGTTACTTATGAGTATTCAAGCATTCACCTTCGTTAGGAATTCCATGAGTTTCAACTTTCAAGTAACTCTACTTTACATTTATATAAACGAATATTGCACCATGGTTTATTTCTTACCATGTGCCTATCATTTTCATATTCCGTCTCTATCCATTGCTATCTGATGAGACACTTGTTCAATCCTCTTTTTTTGTTCTCAATGTAAATGATCAAATTACACATTCTATTGAGGAATTTAAGCTTAATTATTTAACAATGTCACACACATGGAAGAATGAATACCTTGTCTTCTTCCAGCTTGATTTTTATGCATAGAAATTGATAGATGCATGTGTAAATACAGGTAACTGCAAGTTTTGCTGCAGAAGGATCAACAATGAGCAGGTTGAAGGAGTGGAATGATTTGTATGGAGAAGGAGGTTCAAGGAAGAAAAATGAGCAACTCAGTTATTTTCTTTAGATTGTGGAAAGCCTTTTTTTTTCTTTGTACAAAGGATATTTTAACCAAGGCATTCATCATTTAGTAGAGATATTGAAGTGCTAGATTGTTGAAGAAATCCAATGTGAATAGATTTATTAATCCCAAGGCAACATTAATCATGTGTGGGAGAATCTTGAGTTTGTGTTACAATGTGTGGAAGTATTCTATGATTGTTAGCTTTTATTATATTTGATTTTGGTTGCTTCAGTTTTTACTTTTTATTCTACATTCATTTTCCATTATATACTCTCTCCTATAAAAGGAGCACATCTCTCATGATTAGTAGTTAGTAGTATCTTGTTCAAAAAAAAAAAAGTAGTTAGTAGTATGAAAGGCAGTTTAACGACACACACGAAGGGCTCCAAAGTGGAAAGTTATTTCGCCGTGACCAACTTTTCTTTATTCCTCCTATATAATTTTGTTATATACCACAAGAAACAATGACACATACAAACAAGGGTGTGCAAAAAATATGGTTAACTAAACCATACGACTAAATGATTTCTTTTTTACTTCGACAAGAAAACAATTTTCTTAAAAAAAAACAATACTAACATAAACATCAATAAATGTTTTTTTTTTAGCACATTAACACACGAACCCTATCCCCCAAATCCATTGCTATCCGTGGCAAAAATTGCATTAATAGTAGGCGTTGTAACTTGTAACAAATCTTTGATAATAATCACACAAAAATTGATTCTTTTGGTAGAGAAATGATATTTGTACAACCACTTTATTAACTTTTTGACAATTTTCTCTCTCATACTCACATTATCTTCTTATTCTCTCTCTTCTTTTTTCTCTCTCTATTGTTTTAGTACCAATGGAAAATGTTCGGTGGACACCTTATACAGGTGTATACATCTCGAGATGAAACGAGATGTGGAATATGAGTGTGTAGAAATATGGCATGTAAAAATATCACCGTTGGGCACTGATATTGCCGCTTAATTAAAATTTACATAAGTAATTAACTCGAATTATTTTGCAAGAAGACCAATTTGTGGTGCTCATTTTCTCATGTGATTTAAAATGGATTTGAATCAGCTGCAAAGCTTTTGAGTTCTAAAAATTGGTATGCACTATATACAAATATGGTGGTGGTAATTGCGTATTTTTTATGGATTTCATTGCACAAGTCTATGATTTTTCTTATGTTACTATGTTATTGATACAAACTCGTTTAGTCGTAATTAAGTTTTGTTGAAAAACCAGTTACACATATAAAACAAGTTCTCCCCTCCCAATTGAATTTTTTCTAATAGAGAATTGAACTCCCAACCATTTGCTTAAGGGGTTCAACTCAGTTATTTCTTTATATTGGTTTGTTGATAAGATTTAGTTGCTGCAATATTATATAGATCCCTTAGACCTTAGTATGTGTTACATGTGTCTGTTTGTTGATGTAACTTAGAGGATATAATTAATTGTCATTTGAATTAAATTAAAATTACAAGAGAAAAACAATTAACCATGTTTTAAGAAAGTTCCTTCTCACACTTTACCATTTTCCTTTGAGTTCTGCTATGAATATTAGAAAGTTCCTTCTCTTCCAAACTCAGGTAAAGAAAATGACACCGCATCTACATGCAACACAATATGTTTGTTTCTATATGTTACTGCTATAAAACAAACCAGCTATTCCAACCAATTTCTGGATTCAAGAGAATTTCTTTATGAAAGTTCATATTCTTAATACTCTTATGCTTTAGCTTTATTTTCTTAACATTTTCCCAGAAGACAAACAAAATCATAGAATGGTCCGTATTAGAAATGTTACCGAGGCATAAATTTGTACCTTTCCATGGACTAATTACCCCTTGCCAGGCTGCCACCATATGTTCCGTAGCTGAAAAAAAATTCAGGTAAATATATTGAAGGAATATTTCAAAAACCATCATATCGAATCAGTGAGATCTCTAGTCATGATTCAATCATTCGATTAGAGTCGAGTTAAATTAGATGACAAAAAAATAATATTAAAAGTGTAAATAGATTAAAAAACATTGCAAATAATAAAAAACTAAAATTGGTTGAACCGATTCAACCATACGACAATATAATCGAAATCCAATCAATCGACAAACTGGCCTGGTCAACTGTCCGATTGGTAAAACAGTGATAGTAAGTTTTTTTTTTTAAAAAAGTCAACTGTTAACCTATATATACATTTTTTTTCCTAAGTAAGCTCGTCTTTTATTGGAAAAATTAAGTAAACTAACTCAAACGTGAATAAAAAACACAAGTGAAATTTGTCTCCAGTTACGGTCATTTTCAATATTTTGGACTCTGCTTAACATAATCACAAAATGTACAAGTTTGTTCATCCCAATTAGGCCTACACAGTAAAAGGTCAATTGATTGCCTCTAAATGTGTATGCATATGTATGCTCCATTCCTCTGTCTCTTATTATTTTTTGGATAATTTACAAAAACAAAGAAATGGGGTCGACCACAGACATTATTTCATTTCAGTTCCATCCCATACTCAATAATGAATGTTTTTTCATACCCAAAAAAATAATAATGGATGTTTTCAAAATTTAAAGCATAACCTTTTATATATACCCCGACAGTACTATGAGACATATATATTCTCTATGAAAAAACTTTGCAATATATCTAAATGTAATATGCTTCAAAATATGTCCTGTTGTGCCCATTAGGACCCTACCTAGCTTTTAATTTAATTGTATGGCTACAACATACGCTCCTTTTACTATATCTTGTCACGTAGGAATCTAACACCTCCTCCAAGTAGAGCTGCTAATTTTTTTCCATCATGTATGTAGCTAGATACCCTTTGTCTTTTTTGGCTTCACTCGTCATTTCAAAATGTAAATCTCAAAGGCCTCAAACAAAGAACAAAAGATGGAAGATACTTGTATGTCACAATAATTTAGATACACCATTTTTCATACTTAATGTATAATGTATATATCATTTAGTTATCTTAAAAATACACATTATCTAATTCTTTTTTCCATATTTTTTCAAATGTGTGTGCCTAAATAGTGTGATCAAATGGTTGTGAGCATGTAAGACTTTATCTATAAGGGAAATGAATGAATACATCCTACTAGTCCTAGTTAATATGAAAATATATATTAGTATTTTTCAAATCCCTCATATCATCACTTCAAAATTTGAAGCATTGTTCTCTCTATCTGTGTGATACACATTAAATAATATAATAATAAAATATGGAGCTGAAGTGTAGGAAGGGGTCAGGAATGATGTAAGGACGAATCTACAAAGTTTTGCGCAGCCAGCAACTGAATCTAGTTCAACAGATGACCTCATGTGATCAATTAAAAATTTTAGTATTTATTATTTGTTATAATATTATAATAAAAATGTACAGAACGTTCATATTTCATAATGCATGATGCAAATCCATATAACGGATAACAAAGTAGAGCTTTCAAAATAGGAACATGGTTTGAATTTTGAGATTGGTTGAAATTAAACAAATGCATGGTCATGTTCTCATGTCAATCAGTATCACCATGCCACATCCAATTATTTGAAATTGTAGAAACCAAGTTTTGTAAGCTAAAGATGAGACACACGGGGTCCTATTGTGCTATAGAGGATTAATTAGTTTCTACAGTATCACATGATAGTGTCATAAAATATCATGGCCTTGGATAAAACCATTTGAGAAATTTATAACTAAAATGACATATTTGTCTTTTTCAATAATCCTGAATCAAACATATTATCAGGATGGTGAAAATTCTATTGGAAAAAAAATCAAATGACTTTAGAATCTAGAGTATGGAGAAATACCTCAAATAAAACGACATATTTGTCACATATAGGATATAGACAGCTATAAAATCTTTTTCCTTATAAAATGACTTTATAAAAGTGACAGTCATTTCCTTATAAAATCTTTTTATAAACGGATTTTGTAAAGCTGAGTTAGACTTAATATAAAAATCTAATTCACAAATATTTCAATCAGCTTTTTCACGAAGTTAAACACTCATGACACCGGTGGTCGTCAAGATCAAATAGTTCGGTAAAAAGATATTTAATTCTTATTTAATAATTCCAAAAGTACTAATCTTTAATTAGGATTGTCTGATCTTATTCGAACAGCCATGCACACATACATGAACGTGTGAATGCCGCAGATCCCCGTTCAATCTGAGTGGTAGACATCTATCATCTTGAACATAGAATTCTTCCACAGTGATTTTTAGAAGTTATGGTGTTCAATTAGCTTGTGTTATACTGTGACTCCGTGAGTATTAAACATACACATAGTTGAATATAATGAGGTTCTTTTTTAAAATAAATATGATAAATTTGCAGCTAATTAATATTGAACGCAGATTATTGGGACCACACTAAAACAAAGGAGACAAGTTCTAAAAGGACAGCAACTATATTGAACTAACCAACAAACAATGAGAGAATTATATAAAAAAAAAACTAAATTCGAATCTATATAGGTAATAGGGAACACTTGAAAGCTATATCTGGTCCCTTTTATTTGACATCATGATTACAAAATTTACAATACTTACTACCATGCAGAGATGGATGCAGTAATATGGTCATACAAAATCTAAGCAATGTTATAATTAAGTTAACTTTTATAGGGCCTGACTATGAGTAGTAGTGGGTAATTTTTTTTTCAGCTAGTAGAGTTACCACTGTCACCAACCTAGCAGAAAATTTGTGACCACGTGGTAATATTAATGCATGAGTCATTTTAAGTTGAACACATGGGGTAATGTAGATTTGAATTATGGGTGTAACTCAATTGGATTGGGGCAGACTGAAGGAAACTGAGGTGATTTGATCCATCTAGAAATTCACAATGACATTGAATGGTATTGCATATTGTTAGGTATATTCTATTGTAAAAATGAATGGTACATAGATTGTCGAAGTAGCTTAAAATGAGTGAGTGGGTGAATGAATCAGAGAGTAATTTCTGATATCAATGCTCTGGCAAAAATTAGGAGCCAGTCAAATCCTTGCTCTGATGCTAGAGCAGAAAACATTATGAATTTACATTGATTATTAGCTCTTCGTTTGTTGTTTCTTTTTTACCAGTGGGTCATGCCACACTAACATATATAAAACGTTGTGTATTGTTTGTTTTCATTATTTTTTTCAAACAATTGGCATTTTAAACAAGTGATGCTCTGTTAATTTGGGATTAAAATGCATTAAAAAAAATCATATTGGAGTTCTAGTGTGTCTAAATATCATATCATATGTTATATATGACTCTGATTAATGCATTAATATTGTAGACAAGACCCCCACATTCGATTAAAAAGTCACAAGTGCCTATTTTATCATTTGATTAAAAAATCATACTATATTTGATTTAATTTAATTGTGAGATTTATTGATCCAACGGAAGAAACCAGCTTATTTATAATATAACTTGTTTCCTTTGTCCACCATAGAACTTTCAAAGTTGAGAGTGAAAGGTGAATGAGAGAAAGAAATGATCAGAGAGAGAGAAGACAATCAATTGGCTTTGGCAGAATAATGGTAGGTAGAGAATCTCTCCTCTTATGGAGAGTTATTTTTGTTTGATTGAGGAAGGTTTATTAATATTATTAGGGTCATGCTAACCGATGCCCCTGGAGCACTGGTTAAGCATACAAAATAAGGAATTTATTATCATAAAAGGAAATTTTGTTGACTTATTTATGGATTAATTACACAGTTTTCAATGCAATAATTACTATATAATTTTTCTTTTTAGTATCCTTAACCAGTGTCTCGGGGACACCGGTTAGCATTTCTCATATTATTATAATGTGTTTGGATAAAGAACTTAATTGTTTATAGTATAAATATTTATCATAAATTGTTTGGAGTAAGTGTTTACAAGTTTTCAAATAACAAAAGATATAATTAAGTGCTTAAGCCAACTAGGACACTCAAACACAAAAGATTAGTCTATAAATTAGGAGTCTCATAACTTAAGTATTACATTGAGTTTTCTTATCTAAATAAAGTGTGATTCATAACTAACATTAGTGTTCTTTTAAGAGTCAACGCCTATAACAACTTCCACTCTATTAGAACCGACTGAGTGGTAATTCCTATTTTTTAGCGGATTCACTCATCCTATAGATAGTATTTTTCATAGTCAAACTCTCGACAGGAAAACCAATTATTATGATCTATGATTTAAGTCTATTAAGAGAAACCCATCTAAAATATTAATCCATTAGATTAGAGTCTTTATTATTTAAGTACCACAATGAACTTACTTGTACACTCAATGTGAGACCAACATATGGGCAAAAACAGATGTCAAGCCTAATTAATGATTTCACATTCATAATAAAAGCATTCGTATTTTCAAATCAAATTTTGAACCAGAAGTGATATAGTTCCATATATAATTTGGCAGGATGACCCGAAAAAACGGAAGGAAAAAAACACAACCCGGCTATGATTATCAAATGTCTCTTTCTTGTATTGAAACATTAAATTCGAAGGATCCAAAGGTCAATATTGAAATAGAAATCAAGATATTGAAAGTTATATACTTGGTCTTAGTCTGAGAGATTGAGTGGTTGCCTCATGCACACAGGGTTATATCTACTATTTGAAATATATTGTGGTCTATTAGGGACGTTTACAATTACATAGTATAATAGGTTTTTGGTCATAGCAATATCACGGATCCAAATATATTACCTTGTGTTAGTTAACTTAATAAGATGTTGTACAACCCGTAAAAATATAAGTATATTTTATGAATCACCTCAGATTGTTGTTTTATTGTATACATCGCGAGACTATTCTCGCGAATGTCTCACGAATGCAAAACTACTTAGTTACAAAAAGAAAAAAAGGTCCCACTTGGCAATCAGGAAATTACAAAAAAAATAAAAATATTTTTGTTGTTACTGTGTCGTGAAGTTGCACGAAAGTATCATTCGCTATAAAAAACATTTTCCTTAAGATAATAAATTAATTAATACCCTGATTGAAACCATGATGCTAAACGTATTAACGCGTGATTATGTACAAGTTTGAAGTTGTAGTTGTCGCCCATCATGTCAACGAATATGCATATCCAAATAGATTATGAGTTAAAATCAATTGAGATTGGGTCCAGGAAAAATGAACTGTTAGACTTCCACAACGTAGCAAGCTATAACTCAAATCCCAATCGGAAAAAATACGAAAATTAATATTCAACGCACTTCTAATATGATTATCTTCAACAAAGAGAATTTGTAGATATATAATAGTGGACATACATTAAAAAGAAGAAGCAGAAAGTGAGAGTGAGCTAGAGGTGCGTGGTCACATCGTCACCTTGCTGTTGCTCATGATTTCTTAATTCCATTACTCATCTCAGTTCCCAATGAGCTGCAGGGTTGGTTTTCTCTGATTTTGGTTTGCACCTAGCAGGCAGGCTTGGGAGTGAGTGCAAAAGAGATAGGATTTGAGAGAGAGAGAAAAAAAAGAGAGGTAATATTCTCTTTTCAAAACTTTACAATATATAACTAAATAAAAATAAAAGCATTACATTACATTACATCATCACAAAATTCAACTGTCCTTTAATTCCTTACATCAAATATGACCGTTTTATGCTTCAAGGATCCGCTTTTTTCGCTTCTTCACTCCTTATCATCATTTATATATCAACAATCTTTTTCATTATTTTCCTCCTCTCAAATTACACACACTCTCTCTCTTGTGTGGTCTCAAATACATGTCATTTTCATTCTGATTTTCCCACTTTAACAACCTTTTTCAATATCACTTTTCTTGTTTTCAAACTTCTTTCATATTCACTAGTTTACCAATTATGGGCAAGGATTGGTATTGGACTGGAAGAAGAAGATCCTCCAAGAGAAGAGAAGCTGCTGAAACAGATATCCCTTCTGGTTGCATGTGTGCTGTCTTTCAAGCCTTTGATTTTCATCCCTTTAACCTTTCCATTAACCAACAACATCAACAATCCTCTTTCAACAATTCTTCTCCCATACAATCTCTCCCCAAAGGTACCTCATTTTTTCTCTATATTCTCTGTTTTAACTACTCTATATGTTTTCTTACTCTTGGAATGATATAAGTATTTCATGGTTTTGTATAACTCAGGAGCTGAAGCACCTAGGAATAGCTTGGAATCAGAAGATGGTACACTCTCATCCATCTCAAAACAAGATAGTTTCAAAATCCCAGTAAGTTTATTTATTAACTTGGACTTTGTCACTGTAATTAATATTAACAGTGATGATATTGGTGACTAAACTTTTTTTTTTTTTGTTGATAATACAGAAGAACATAAGAATCAAAACAAATGGAGGAAGTTTCAGTGATCTTTCCAATGATCTTTGCTCTCCAGGGACAAAGACACCAACTTTGGTTGCAAGATTAATGGGTCTTGATCTTCTTCCTGATGCAAACTCCCCTTCTTCATCTTCTTCTTCATCTTTCTCTACTCCAAAAAGACAAAGCCATTACCAAAATAGACCAAAGCAAGACATCAAAATAATGAAACACAGACACAGCACAGACAGTGTCATCAAAACTCCAACATTGTCCTCAGAAAGAACATCATATGTTGAGCATAGACTATCTCTCCAAATCAACAAAGAAAACAGGAATCTTGGTGAGGATTTGGAGACTCCTAGGTCTTCATTTTCAAAAAGGAAATTTTTTGATGAGAACAATTGCAGAAGTCCAAGTCATTATGCAAGGCAAATTGTTAAACAGGTTAAAGAGAGTATGAGTAGAAAAGTTGGTATTGACATCACCAACACAGTCAAAAACAGAGAACAAGAAAAAGTAAAAGAAGATTTTGTTGCTCAAATCAAATTCAAGAAAGCTCTTAAACCATCAATGAAACCATTAGATGAATCAAACCAAGGAAAAGTACCATCAACAAACACATCTCATTCCCCAAGACTCAGCAGATTCAATGATAACAACCATAAACATTCACCAACTACTACTCCAAGAGACAAAAATACACATCAAGTACTAAAACAATCATCACCACCACCTGTAGTCAACATTGAAGCACAAGTTTCAAGAGTTTCAACAAAGCCACAAACACAAGCAATGTCAGAGAAGGAGGACATAAAATCTTTCCCAAAATGCAAGAAAACAGCACATGGGAATTTGAGTCCACGGATAAACAGAAACAAACCTCCTCAGAAATCATCATCAATCAGAAACAAGCAAGAAGAATCATTCATAATAACTAGAGCTAATGATATCAAAACCAATAGCAAGAGAACTCATCCAATTTCTAACAACAATGTCCCAAATCTTCTCCATCTCAAAACACACCCTTCTCCTTCAGCTACAAAAATACATCAAAAACAGGTACCAATTATTTCAATCTTCACTTTTTATTTTATAGTCACCATTTTTTAACTTATTTTAATCAAATGTTGCGTGTTAAAAAATCAAACACAGGTCAATGATGATGTCCAAGAAGCAAAAAACATGTCACAGTTATTTAGTTCTTCGTGCCACAAGTACACACTCGCCACCCGAGGAACAACCAACGATGACTCAAAACGCAACGGTTCCGCCGCCGTCACGGGAGCTGAGAATGAAGGATCAGAATATCAATACATAACAACCATTCTAAGCCGTTCTGGAATACACGGAGCAACAGTAACCAACCTTCAAGATTTTCAATGGTTCTCTTCAACACATCCATTAGACCCATCAATTTTCCACCGTCTTGAGCTATACCCAACAGCTAAAGATAGCAACTTTACGCAGAAAAATCAACTGGGTCCACGTTGTAACCGTAGATTATTGTTTGATTTAGTCGATGAAGTGTTGTCGGAGATTCTGATTAGGCCAAAGTGTTATCATGGGTTGTTGTTGGATACAGTGTGGAAAAGAGTTGGAAGTTTCCCACGAGCGAAATGTGAAGTTTTAGAAGACATTGATGGGTTGATAGAGATGAAGGAGGTGATGGATAAGGTTAAGGAAGAAGAAGAAGAAGGTGAAAAGTTGGTGGCAGAAATTGAAGGGAAGGTGTTGGATATGTTGGTGAATGAAACGTTAACAGTTATGGTTGGCGGCACGTGAGTGAAGGGAAGGGTGGGTGGGTCCGTACGTAAAGGACGTCGTCGTTTTGGTGATGATGATGGTGATAGTGGGATTCCAACGGGGAGACATGAAAACAGAGGTTGTCACATGGGGATAGAGTTCACGTGATGAGATGCTACATGTTCATGTTCATGTTCATGTTCATGGCCATAGAGGTTGTGTTTGGATGGTGGGTCCCTCTATGTTTGTACCATGAAAATTACACGTGGTTTTTTTTAATACTCAAGATTTTGCAGCGGAATCCATGGCCAACATAATTACCATGTCTTCTCAAATTTTGGTTTGAAACAACCATGTATTTTTAGGATTGAATTTCAACTTAAGAAGTAATTTTGAGTGTCTTTTCTCAAGTATAATACTATTATTTTGTTTTTCTTGTGTATAGTATTTGATTTGTAATTTGAGGTAATTTATCCAGCTTGATGAATTTTCTTTCTATTTCTTTTTTCAGTTCCAGTGCCATAATTTGTTGTACAATTGTTCTCTTTTTAGTCAAAAATGAAAGAACGATTCACATATTTTTAACTTGTGCTTTTTTTTTTATTGAATTAACTTGTGTTACTTTTTTATTTTAATTATTGAATATTTATTGAGTTCTTTGGTCCAGACTCTAGCAGTCTGTTTCACCAATCACATTGGACTACGACTAATTTGAATCAACCATGGCGAGAAATCTATAAAACTATCATAACTCAAATACGTTGTAGAAAATATATTTATGCGTTATATAATTTGATTTTTTTTAAACCAAGGACTCAAGTAGAAAATAACTTCAAGTATTTGAGCAAACCCATTGGATTCAAGCTGTGAATGTAATAATCGTTCACCTGACTTTTTTTTTAAAGGAATCATTGACCGGACTTTATTTAACATAAAAATAAGTGTAAGGATTGGCCAAAAATCATACCCCAATTATGCGAAATATCAAATTAGTCTCTGAATTTGGCATATGTCAATCAATTTAGTCGTCGCTCCGTCCAATTTGGGTGTTAACGGTGTTGACGTGACCGTTAACCTCTCACATGGGTCTCCATGTCAAATGCCACACAAGTAGAGACTAATTTGGCCGACAGTGACCAAAATTTTCAATGACTAAATTGATTGATTTGCAGTAAATGGTTTGCTCTTAAACCCCCTAACGACTCTTTCTTCCCCAACGACTATTTATTGCCCAAATATATAAAATTAGAACCTTGATTTTACAATTTGTAATCTACACTCCAAAGTCCCCAAAATTTCTTCCAATAATTAGTGGTAATGTTCTTCCCCAATTTAAAAAACTTCAAACCCTAATTATTTGACTAACTATCAAATCGATCCCTACATTATATTAAAAACCCATCAAATAAGTCCTTGAATTATTTAATCATATACCAATTTGTTCCTTGAAGCATCCATTTTTTCCCAAACACATAATTCACCACGAACATATTGCAGCCTCTGATACTCATCTCGCTCTAAACCACCACCGTGGTGCAGGATTAGCGTGATATAGTCTTCCATCTTACGGATTTTGACAACATTAGTCTAAATCAGAAACAAAACAACATCAAAATGCAAACCTTAAAATGCAAACCCTTTTCAGAAATTGTTTTAATCAACCAATAATTTTCTTCATTACTAAGTTAATGTTCATCAATTTTAGTAACCAACCAGAAAAAAAATCAGATTTTTAACTCTTAAACGGAAAACCCTAAAATGAATAATCTAAACAACCATCTCAAAAATACAACACTCACAAACAAACAACAATGCAAGCATCAAATGAAGTTTAAAGTTGTAAACGAAATGATAAAAACTGATAATCTAAAAATGAAGTTTAAACTAGATGTAATCAAATCTTAAATTCAATGGATCCGTATCCACATCTTTATCTTGCTTCCCCGTATTTGATGATGTACTACTTGTATTGACGAATTGATTTTCATGCTATATACTTTCCCAAAAAAATAATCTCAAATTCAATGGCTCCAACGAACCATTATACTTCTTCTCTTCCTTTTTAATTGTCACATTTTGACTTTTTACATAAACCAAGACAACAAATAGTTTACTAACTAGTTTTGATACAACAATTTATCTTTTTCCTATAATAATCTTAATCATTTAATATTTCATTTTATATATTTCTCTCTCTGTAATAAATATCTAAGGATAATTTAAGTAAATCAACATTTAATGATGTATTGGACTTTGAAAATGACAGTTAATTAAAAACAAAATTTTTATACAAAAGCAACAATTATAAAGGAACTGAGGGAGTGGATGTTAATTTATCGTCAGCAGATCTTCAAGTAATGTAGATCAGTCATATTAGAAGTCGGCAAAAACTGAGTCTTAGATATAATTATTCGTGTTATTTGGTAAAAAAAAAAGAAAAGTTGAATTATATTTTTGGTCGTTAATTCTGTTTCATTTTGAATTTTTAAATTATAAATGTTAGATAATTCCACCCCTTATGTTTATTTCATGTCATTTTCATCACTTAACTTACAATTACAAATATTTAATATTTTGATCGTTTAAGTTACAAAATTTAGACACTTTAATATTTCATAGGGACCAAAATGTCTTAATATTTCTAACTTAAAAGAGCAAAATATTAAACATTCATAACTTAATGGGCCAAAATTAAATGAATAAAACTGAAGTGATCAAATTGTACATTGTTTGTAAGTTAAGGGACCAAAATGAAAAAAAACTGATTTAATTAAGGGACCAAAATAAAACCTAAAATATGTCAACGGCTTAGACCTTTTTGATCCATTATGAAATTAATCATTGAATAGGCCAATGAACATCCTTATCTTTTTCTTTACACGAGTTTAAACTATTTTTAAGAAGGCGAATAAAAATTAATCTCGATTTTTTTTTAGTCATACTCATAACTCTTCCAAGTTTCATCATCATATCAGTGTTTGATATGAATTAAGTCGAGTAATTTATGTATCGACACAAAGATTTAGACATGTTATTATTTTTTCTTAATTGTTTTCTTTTTTGTGTATTCAAAAGACGTGTTCAAATATTTGTGTCAACATACTAAGAATTGGTTAGTTTATAAAACTTGGTATGCGGCTCAGTTTCTCGTACCCTACAGACTTCAAAATTAGAGAACTCCAGAATTTATGAAGAGATACGTAATACGTAGCTTTTTCAACCAGGAGAAAAAGTGCATTATTATGCGTAGAAAGAATCATATTCCATCTAGTTTTTGCATGGAAATTTGGGGGAGATCAACGTTAGTTTGTTGAATTATTTTAAAAGGAGATTTTGCATGATTTCATATATAAAAAAAAGGTGGATTTTGCATGAAAACGTGAATTTCAATGCGAGCCTTTTTCCTTTCCCTTTTGTTTGTTTTTCTTTACAGCTCCCTTTCCTTTTGTTGGAACTAAGAGGATGTGTTGAATGAAACCAAACCAGAACATGACCCCTTTTTCTTTTACTTTTGGTCGTGAAAACAATTTTAGTAAAGAAAAAATCACTTTTACTTTCTCTTTTGATTGAAAAAAATTAACTTTATAACTTTCAAGTTAATGTTGAGGACTTTCTCTTATACTTTATCTTTAATTAATATTGTTTAGTTGCACTTAAAAAAAAATGCAGATGAGCAAAGATTTCAACTATCTCTGATTGATTGATTAATTGAGCACAAATGGTTAATAAGCATCATCTAAAAACTAATTGCATGAGAGAACCAAGTTAGAATTCTCGATAAAAAATGATGTGATTTAACGATTCATTGGTGAAAAACAAACTTGTACATTATGCACGATTATCTTGTTTGTGCACATTAAACAATGTCTTGCAATTCTAACATAAAGTTCCAAAGCAATTTCATTTTTGTTTAGAAAGTATACAATTTTAAATTAGCATTGGTTCTAAACTTGGAGTAAATGACAAAATTGGGCGAGAATTAATTATTGCAGACAATTATGAATACTGCCTATATATCCTATGAATCTATAAATTTCTGCTTGTAACATTGATGTGGCAGTTGATACTGTTACTATACCACAAAACAAAATTAGCGGGAAATTCAAAATAGCAATACAATAAATTGTTAAGTATATATCTGATACTGTATTTCATAAATGGTGGAGACATGTAAAAAGATTGAGACTGGAGATGGCTTGCTGTGTCGAATTTAATGTTTTGCTGTTTGGAGAGTAACACATGTTTGGTTTATAGATCTGTTTGTTTCTGTGTGTCCTTCAATGTTTTGGCACTGAATTCATATCAATTATTTTCACTACAACAACTGGACTTTGTTGAGGTGATGTTTTATGTATTCAATTATTGTGTTATTGATTAGGAGAAAAGGCTCACACAGAGAAAGCTGACATACATTTTCACTTTTTTTCTAACATGAAAAAAGTTCTATGGCCAATCTTTTTCTTAAGGGTAAATGCAATTAATTTATCAATACTTTAGGTCAGTACACCATATGGTAGGGAGGAATCTTTTAAAGTATTTTGAATGATAAAGTGCAACAGTAGTACTATATATTGGCAAACTATTCCAAGTTCTGTTGAATAATGTAACTTATAAATGTGTAAGAGATATGTTAATATTGAACTACCTTGAATAGGAAATGTGACCCTTATAATGCAACTTATAAATCATTCAATCTTAAATAACTTCAGCACTGGGCATGTGGGTCACATTACAATTTTAAATTACGGGTGTATTCTTATATACCAATTATATGGTGCATAAGTGAGACATGTCTTCTATCATGCACAAGTTAGTTTTCATCATTAGATCAATGAATTCAACTATTAAATTTAATTAGATATAATATGACTTATTGATCCAATTGTGAAAAAGACATTTGTGCATGATGTAAGACCATTTTATTTAACATATTAGACGAAGTCATTCTTGTGTGTGTAAGAAAACCGACCATTTCGTTGGGATATATAGCAATACCTTCATTGATACTATAGTCCCTACCAAAATTACAAGAATATATTTAAATGTATCTTTTATTAGTCATTTCATCATCAAATGTATTTTCATTAGTTGATTTAATCATCAAATGTGTTTTATTTTGTCGATTTAGTCAATAACTTACCAGTAGAAGAAACACTTAAAACCATATTTAAAATTTTGATACATTATGATACTATAATAACAAAGGACTGAAATGTTTGTTTACATTTCAATATTGAAGTTTCACCATCTCTCTTACTTCATAACTCAAGTACATGAAACAACTTTTATATTTCTTTAATGCTATAATAGCAAATTTATTTTTCTTTTAAAATATACATGAGGAGAATCTCTTTAATGCGGCATAAATTCATCAAGTCTTGTGCTACCAAACCACTCTCAAGGAGTGTACAAATTTTGTACTCTATGAAACAACTTTTCCTAATTTCTAACATGTGACACTGTTTAACATGTACAATCAAATAACTACTCTTTCTAAATTTCTGCTATTATAAAGTAAGGGTATTATGGTTACAGGTGCAGTCTGATACTTAAGTCACTTAGATTTAATACAGTACTTGGTACCTGACAATCTTAATTGCAAGAAAGCAGTGATTTATTTTTTCTGAGAACCAAATGCAATGCAAATTTTTTGATTTGATGATATAAAAGGTTTGTCCCACCACTACATAGTAGTACTTGACAGTGTTGCATAGCCATTTTGAGTACGGTTGTCGTTTTCTTTTTCTTCTTCTTGGTAGACTTCATTCCAATCATACAATGATGCTAACTAGCTAACATGAAAATTTAGTTACCTACAATTTTAGCTTCATGACAAAAAAGTTCTAAAGACATTGATATTCGTTTCAATATCATTTCTGCATATGAAAATAACCATTATTTTCCATATATGCATATGACATATATGATTGATATGTGAATAATTTGCATTTGTTACTTGAAGGTTTAAACTTTTGAACAATGGTAATTGTAATTGCTTTCACCAACACATTCAACTTTTTATCCACATTTCTTTAAGAATGTGTTTGGATGAGGCAATTTAAAATTGTAAGCAATTCAAATCTTTCACTTGAAGTCCCTTTGGATAGGGTAATAGAATTTTCATTCTTAAACTTTATTGTGCTTTTTGTGAAATTTCAAAATAGGGACCAATTTACAAAATTTTAAACTTAGGGACCAATTTACAAATTTTGAAAGAATTATAAGGACATTTAAAATTCACACATATAGATTAATGAAGGAATTTCAAATTCTCTGAATTTAACTTTAACAAGATACTTTGTAAAATTTATTTATTTTGTAAATTATCCAAATTTATAATTCGAACAACATAATTTACGAAAAAAAGTTTGAATTACCCTTTAAATTATTTCTTCATCCATCCAAATACACTCTAGGACTTTTCATAATGAAATCGCTGCTTTCTTTTCTTTCACATTCTATCTTTATTTTCATAACATATCATTAATGCCTTAAAATAAACTCTATTTTAAGTTGTGGTTCATAGTCACAGTGTATGTTTGTTCCACTTTTAGAGGGACCATAACTAATTATGAGGGTGTAGAATTGATTCTGACATATTTGTTTGATGTCAAGTAGAATTAATTCTGCCTCTAGAATTGATTCTACTTGAAGTTAAGATTTGTAGCTTTTAATTATATAATTGATTTTCACACACAAATTTGTATTCAACTCACTTTTACATGATTAAATCCAAACACATATCACTTTTAGTTAAAATTACTTTTAAGCAAAATCAATTATATACACCGCACATCCAAACACACACATAGTTGTTTCAACCTTCTAATTTTCGTGGAACAAAGAACATTAGTTTTGTGGATAAAAAGTTCGAGAAGAATACTGGTTTTATTTTTCATAAAGGTTCATAACATAATTGAATTTCAAATATTCACAAGTCCAACAATGTAACAGTATAAATGACAAACTAGAAGTTACCGGTTCTTTCTTTTTTTTTTGAAACGGTAAATATTATTAATGACGAGTAACGCAAGGAGCACTATCCCCTAGAGGAGGAAAGAGAGGGGTGGAATTTCAGTGACTTTGTTTTGGGTGACTTTAGTGGACTTTAGTGTATTTTAGAAGAAAAAGAGTGATGATGGAATGATTAAAATAAATATTTTGATGAGACAGAATTATTGGTTAGGAGAGAGATAGAGACAAAGACACCGAAAGGTACCGAAGCTAAAGGAACCCAAGTGCTACCCGAAAAAGAGTTATAATGACCAAAAAGGTTCGCATGACAATCATTGAGATGTAAAAGAGTGTACTATTATTATCGTCCCAAAGTGTAATCCTCAATTCAAAAGTATGGTTGGTTAATAACTTAGTATTGTTGGTTAATAACTTAAATGTCCATCGAAACCCTAGGATCCGAGAGAATTTAATAGAAAAAAATTTCCATCGAAATCTACGTTATGATATGTTTGTTCCATTCGGAAGCTAACTTCCCATAACTGAAGGACTTTTCCAACAGCTTTGGAGGGCTAAACAGCAGTTACCAAGTGTTTTTATTTGTTCTCAATCTGAACCCAGCAGTGATGGGTTTGGAAGATCCACTCGTAGGAGTAGACAGCTGAAATCTGCTCTTTACCCAAACGTTTTTGCTCATTTCCAAAGTAAATGACCAAAATACCCCTACGCATGACCAAAATGACCAAAGTAACTCACGTAAAAAAGGTAGCACAATTTTGGTTGGAGTCATGGTTGTTGTATCAGCAAAAGGGGTGCCTTGGAGTCATTGTTTAAAATTAACGTGAGTTAACTCACGTAAAAATTGTGAGTTAACTCACGTAGAGATTTACACTGGCGTGAGTTAACTCATGCAGCGTAAGTTAACATGCGCATGGATATTTTGGTCATTTACTTTGAGAATGAGAAAAAAACGTTTGGATAAAGAGCAGAATTCTAGACAGCTTACGCATGGGGTAACATAAGATGAGGCAACTAGTAATAGATTCTCAACATATTCTTTTCAGTTTATATTCAATTATTAATTAAGATTTAAAAGAGTCCAATTATTTTAAAAATAATCTCACTAAATCGTGCATGCCTCATAAATTTAGCAGGATTCAGAGAAATTCCAATCAATAAAAATAAAGTGTTATGGGATGGGATGTGTTGGAGATATTTTTCTGGGGAAAAGTGAAAGTCATGTGATACCAAAAAAAAAAGAGTGAAAATCAGTTTAAAATATTTTAAACTTATAAAAAAAAAAATTGAGTGTTTATCATTAAATTTATTGACTACATTCATTCATAAAATATACATTTAAAGATTATAAGAATATAGAATCAAATTAACTTTTAAATCATTCAAAAAAAAAAAAAAATTCTCCCTCCCTGTATATATGCAAACAATCAAGATTGCATTGCTTGATTAATGTACAATCCCACAGTGGAATTCTATCACACAATTGTTATTCACTTTACATTCTCCTATCCAAACACGAAATTAGTTTCTTCAACCCAACAACCGTTGTTTCATCAAATATTACCACAAGGGTAAGTCAAAATGGAAGAAGATAACACAATACTTATCAGTTCAAAACAATGAGATCAAAACATATGCGTGACAGCTTGCATAATCAAAAGGGGAATCCAACTCAACATATTGATATGTTCTTGCCTGAATGTTGTAGTAGAGGACTTCACAAATTAGTGCTATCAAAACCAAGTCAGAAGGTTAATCACTCAGTGTCAACCAATTGTCGCGAAAATAATACAATTGACTAATTGAGGGAAGACAACATTTCCAAGTTAACACTGAACACGGACGGAGGACAGAAGGATATACCTTGTACATAAAGTATGGACCTCTAACCCAAAATGAATGTATGCAGCAGTAAAGTAGTATCTTCTAATGTTATATTCAGATTATGCCATCTACCCAATTCAAGCGTCAAAGCCAGCACCAGTCCAGCCAGGAGCAGAAGATCTACCCTTAGACACAGCACCAATTCCCTTTCCTTTTAATTGGAAGTTGACTTTCTTTTTACTTTTTCCTTCGCTTTCATTAGGAGGTTGCTGATTAGGTCTATCTGTCGCTGCAACTTTCTGACCATTACTTTGATCGGTAACACTCGTGGCTGATCCCCCGCTTGATTCCCTTGCGTTGGGAACAGAGGAGCCATCTTGTGTTTTATTCTCCTGAGAAGAACTTTCCGATCTCCCATCCTAACACAATTCAAGCACATGATTTTAACATTTACTGGTCTAATACAAAATATGCATGGTATGAAACGTGTGTAGGTATAATTGGATGAGCAACGTATATCTAACGGACCCAAGCAAATTTGACAAGATTGTCTAAAAGTATAATCAACTTATACAATGGAATACTTAAGAGGAATGTCATCAGTTTCCTAGCTGGATGCCTTATAGATGAAGCTCAGGTAGTTACTAGTTACAACAACATTCCTCTGACAAGTTTCCAGTGCCCAGTAAGGGTAGCAAGCATACACCCCACATTAGGTGCGCAGCTTAGAAGCCACCAGTAACTATGCAGATGTAATAATGCTCAATACAGCGAGAAAAACATACATGATTAGCATTAGTTGTTGCGTGACTTGGATTCAAAGCTTCCAATCGTCTTTTTAATTCTGCCAGCCGTGCAAACTGAGACTGACTGCTCTCTTGAACCTATATAAGATTGATAGTATCAAACAACCAGCTTAAAAGTAGTATATTATATCTTCAATCAACAATCAATTTACCAAATTGCTCAAATCTTCACATAGCTTCTGCTTTATTGCTTCCTCTTCCTTCACTACGTTTGCTGCTGCTTCCCACACCTGAAGCACAAACATTCAAGATATCAATTATTTTTTATAAAGTATTTGGCAATACTCGTTGATATTTTTGTGTATCAAATCTTCCTGACTAATCCATTTAAATAATGTTCGAGATAGTATTTAGTTATACTGCATCCACATGGATATCTTGTGTCCACCTTCTTAATGGGAACATAAGACTGAAAAAAGCAAATGAAAAATAAAGGAATAGGAATAGCAAATCAATTCATTTGTTATTCACACAAATAATGATTCAGAGATCTTATTTTATTGAATAAAGTAATCCTAGTTCAATAAATAAATGCGGGAAGGGGGAAGCTATTTACGTAAATTACAGAAAACCTCCATTTAGTTATTAAGACTGATCACTGATGTGCTTAAAAATGTTATCAGCAATTAATGTGATCATCATTGAGTAAGAATGTACCTTGATGCAGTGTCCAACTTCATTCAGTAAATATGAATGATAAATGTGTACAATGTGCCAATCAAAATAAAAATGCAAACTATTAACATCTATTTACATGAACGCGAAAAGAAATCAATGGTTTGAGCAATACTAAACAATCATCGCATGAGTTTATCAACATATATTTTCCAAATTATCTTATCTATTGCAGCAATTTGGTTGAGCTGATAGTGAAAAGATCTGAAGTCACACAAAGTCACACAGTAAGAAGGTAGTGCGGCTGGCATAATGCAGTATATATAGCACCAATACCTCTAACATGTTCACATAATGAAAATAGCAGGAGAAAAATGGAGAACATTAAAGTAAATACCTTCCGGGCTTGTTCTTCTTTTAGCTTGGCTGTACGAATTTTCTCTGTGGAATGTTCTATTTTTTTTCTCAAATGCTCAAGGGCTTAAAGAATGCACCATGTATAAAAGAAAAGCAAAGTCATTTCACTATAACAACCTTTTTGAACTTACGATGGAATGAGCAACAACAATACTCACAAACCTGATTTTTTGGGCCCAGCTGTAAGTTTCATCTCAAGTGTGAGATTTTGAAGCTCACGCTCCACATTTCGAATTTTTGAATAGTTTTCTTGAATGTATCTGTAAATATAAATGATAACAAAAACAATAATTAAAATTAAAGATTGGTGAATACAATGGTACCCATCATTCAATGAGATAAAATAAATTCAAATGTTAAACAAATTTTGCCTATAGGGTACCGGTACCCAACCAAACTCCAAGGTATCTAAAAATTTACCTTAAAGATTAAGGTGATTGAGTCCAGTTACTTAATTGACTGTAAAAAAGTTCTCGGAAGCAATGAATAGACACCTCGTTCTATATTAATAATACTACAAAAGAACGTCTATTAGTTCCGTATAGGTAAACTACAAAATTCCTCTTGAACTGATTAGCTTAAAACACAAGTCACAGTTCTCATTCCATGATCTATACATAAATTATACTAAATTACAACTTCAGAACAATGAAATCAAGATTAAAACACACACACACACTGGTATCCATAAACATGTATTACCAGTGTTACAACCACAGCACCATGAAATTGATTCAATTCACCTTAATATTATAATATTTTCAGTACAAATGCAAAAATCATCGCCTTTATTCTAGTTCCTTCCTTCATAACATATTACATAAAAATGTCATTGCTTCTTCATCCTTCATGAATCTAATTGACCTAAAATGATTGGTTGCTATTGCAAAGAGAATCATAGCATCGGAAAAAGAATAATTCTTGATATGAACAAGAAATTGGTATATGATGAAATTTGATTTGAAGATTAGAAGAAAAAGAGGTAAATTGAAAGAATGTGATAATGTAGCAGAAGAAATAGAATGAAGAGAAGTTACTTATGCAATTGAAGTTGTTCCTCTTCGATGATCTGCAACAAAACAAGAAGAAAAACAATGAATCAACTAAGTAATGATAGAATCGAGGAAGAAAGAGAGAGAGAGAAAAGAGAACCCTCTCAGTGTAGCCGATAACGGCAGCTTCTCTGGCGAGACCGTCGGGTCCGATCTCAGGGCGAAGGGAAGGGTTATTAGAAGCCATTACGGAATTCCGATCAAAACTCCGTGGCGTGCAACCGTCAGTGTCGTCGAGGAAGGAAACCGGTTGGACCGTCTCCGACGACGTCCGGTTTGATTTGAAGATCCGAAGAAAACGGTGATAGTTTAATTAGTTATCGTAGATGAGTTTCCGCTTGCAACGCCGCAGCAAAATTATACAGTACAAGCTTTCTTGGTAATTTTGCGCTAATTATTACATCACTCACTGTATAAAATGAGCTTTCCTTCACACAGCGTTTACCAATAAAACAAAACAAATAATGCACACTTCTTTCTAGATTTTATTTTTAACTATTCAGGTTGGGTTCCAAGTACATCAAATTTGTCAATTTAATACTCTACTATTAAGATGTTAAATTCTTGCCATATTTTTATATATCTTAGGATTAAATTGTCAAATTTCATGCGAAATAAATTCAAGAGAAGATGATAGTTTAGAAACGGTTATACTCAGTACTATTTTTTAAAGAATCAAACGGTTAAAGTCGGAACCTTGAAAAATGGAGAAATGCGATTTCAAATTCATCTACTTTTTTGAGATAATCGAACTCATATTCTTGTATATCAAATATATCTACCGTTAACATTAACATCTTGTACTTTTTTCTATAAGACGATAGTGATTTCTCCTATAATTTTGTTGTTACAGAACATGAGTTAAACAAGACTGGTGTATTTGGTTCAAAATTTGGTCCAAATACATCAACTTCTTTTATTCTCTTTTGTTTGTATTTTGTAACGGAAGAGTAGTGATTTTTTGTCACTATACATCAAATATTTTACCGTAATTTGGTAGTGATTCTTATGCTTTTCATTTTTAGAGTGTAATATTTTTATGAAATTTATTTGTTATTTTTATAATACTTTTATAAAAAGCATAATTAATTAATTGAACAAAAAAAAATATAACTAATTGAATTTAATAACTATGCCTTAGACAAACATTGGCAGATCCTTTTTACATTTTTTGTTTGTTTGTTAGTGGTTAATCAATTGGTTAAAGGGAAATTTGTTAACAGTATAGATGGAATCATATTTCCATATTCATTTTCTTTTAACTTAAAAAAGCCTAAACACTTTCACACCATCCTGACATATTTGCATAGGCACTAGGCAGAGTGTTCGGTTAAAAGTAATAGGAATGTGATGACTGATGTGATTCATATGAATTTCAGATCATTGATTAATCCAAATCTGAAATTTGTCAAAGTTTACAAAAATGAACAAAGATATTTATCATTTCTTAATTTGTCTTTCTTGTACCTTTGTTTTATTGCAGAATCTTAAAGTCTAACTACAGCATTTAATCTGATTCTGAACACTAATCTGTGTGCTCATCTGCTATGTACGTATAACTATCTAAGCCATAGCTTGAGATAGCAACTCAAATTGAACTTATTACGTAATAGAAAAATACAGCCTCGAGGACAATGATACAAAAGAATTGCATCGAATTGCTATAGCTTAAAAAACAAACACTACATTTTATAACAGCTGGGGTTGCTATTTTGCATTGAATTGCAGGACAGCATCTTTTGTAGGTAGTGCAGGAATTGCCCCTCTCTCTGTCACTGTGATCGCACCACATACATTTGCGAAATATAGCGCTTTCTGGAGATGCTCCTCATTCTGCAACATAAAATAACTTCATCAAATTCCAAATGTTCATAGCTTTTTTCTGAATAAACAACTAGAATGTGTAAAAATATCGGAATTACCTCGAAAATACTTGGGTCGGAAGCTATGTTATAGAGAATCCCACTAACAAATGCATCTCCAGCCCCAGTTGTGTCAACAGGTTTAACATTGACACCTCCAACTTTGCCCTTAAAATCCTGCACACAAATTTAGTACTGTGAATTATTGAACCTCGAAGGAAACCTTGCTCAAGTTTTACAACCTGCTATTCGTCGTTGAGTATCAAATTTGTTAATTTACATTTGACAAGTCACAACCAACATTTCAGTCCACTCATCAGAATAAAGAGCAAAGAAAATAATGCAATGAGGGATTATAAAACCTATTCAGACAATTAAAATGCGAGTTAAATGACTTTGGCAAGCTTACCTTGGTGTAATATCTGCAACCCTCTGACCCTTCAGTAACAATTAGAAGTTTGAGATTAGGGTGAAAAAGCTTGTTTAACACAACATCATCATCATAAGGATCATCACCACCAATCAAAAAAGTAATCTCTTCTTCGCTGATCTGCAATACATAAGAAAATAACACTTCAGATGGACTCAGAGAAAGAAAAAAGAATGACTTGCAATGGCATTTATAAAGTGTATTGTATAAAAGTAAAAAACTAGAAAAATAAAATTTACCTTTATGACATCAGCTAGATCCCATATGCTCATAATACCATTCCGAGCAGCCTCAGCCGACGGCCATAGTGCCAATCTCAAATTCGGATCATACGAGAGAATGCAATCAGAGTCTTTAGCAATTCTCAAGGCAGCAAGATGAGCCGACTTGCATGGCTCATCAATCAAACTGATGGAACCATAATGGAATATTTTAGCCTGCAATCAGTATTACATTAAAATTATACAGACTTAAACCAAAGGTCTTTATGGCCACATTTTATAAACAGAGATGGAAATTCAAGGTACCTTCTCAATGAGGTTATGGTCAAGCTCTGACTTATCCAGAAGCATATCAGCACTAGGATTTCGGAAAAACAAGAACTCACGCTCGCCATCAGCTCTAAGTGTAACAAAAGCCAATGCGGTTCTGGCATCAGAATCAAACCGCATGCCAGATGTATCAACGTTATTTTGCTTTAAAATATCAGCCAACATATACCCAAATTCATCTGCTCCAACCTAAAACACAGATGGTAAGGAATTAAGCTATCATTTTCTCAGCCAACATAGATTCATATTCCTAAAATTCAGTATACTGCTACAATAAGTATTATTCCTAGGTACAATCTACAAGTAAGTACATGATATTTCTAGGAATATTTTCAAAATTTATTTAATTCAACAATAAAAAAAGAGGAAAAAAGTGGAACAAGGTGAAAATGGGATTTATAGTTGGTTAGGTTTTTTTTTTTTTGAAAGATAGTTGGTTAGGTATTAAAGTGATGTCTATTCCATGGGAATGAAAAATAGACGATACGAGTAAAATATATTCCTCAAAATGAAGGAACTTAACCAAACATGACAATGTTACATTCCCAAGCTAATTTTTTAGGGAGTTTATTTGTATACTTAGAAACAGACACACATAGTAGATCAAGCAAAAGTTTCTTTTCTCTCTTATTCCTTTTGTAAACAATCATTCAGATAAGTGAAATCAATTTCAAATAACCTATAACAATACAGATTTCGTAACTATGGATATTGAACAAATCACATGGAAGGCTTGTAGATAGTAACAAAAAACCAAAAAGCCACCTAATAAATAGACATAGATATATACCTTGCCTAGAAATGCAGATGAACCCCCCAACCTAGAGATGCCAACTGCCACATTCGCAGGAGCACCACCAGGAGCTTTCTTGAAAGCGGGCGCTTCGGCTAGAGACACTCCACCCACTGTAGGCACAAAATCTATTAACAATTCACCAAAACAAACAACCAGCCCACTTTCGTCACACTCTCTGTTTGTGGGATCATCAAATTTACCTGCAAAACATAGTAAATAGCTTCAGATCAACACGAATTGTGGGTTAAGAAATTTTTACTGGAAGCACTACAGAAAAGTTAAAAATAAAAAAAAAAAATAGGACATAATTTGATGTGAAATACCACAAAACATCCTTATGCCAATTAGTATGAAATAAAAGAATCATTTCACATGGGTAACATGACATCCAAAATAGCTAATAGCCAAACTTCATAAAGTACATGTATTTTGAATTCAACTATAACATGGAAAGCTTTACCAACCATGATGACCTTCACATGGAATTGGTGATTAGACAAACCAGTTTGTAACCTAGATCACAACTAAATTCATTAAAGCTTAATAAAATTCAAAATTTAGACCCTTTTATTAAACTTTATCTTTCACATGTTCAATTCATCACCTAACAAGCAAGCTTAACATATAATCATCTTTTTCATAATAATCAATAACAGTGCTTTAACTTATTTTGCCAAATTATTTAGCAAGTAGCAACAATATATAAATTCATTCTAAAAAGAATATGATCAAAAATTTGAACCTAACTTATTCAATATTAGAAGCTCTTCTATGACAAAAAAAATTAAGTATCACAAAATTACATGTTAAAATCATGTAATTTTTTAATTGCTCATTTTCCTAATACAGTGTCAAAAATTAAACCCAGCTCAAATCACATGGACCCACATAAAATCAGATCTTGACATAAACAACTGTATAGAACACTATGGAAATGGTAATCACAGACACAGAGACCCCACCATCACAGACACTATGCAAGCATGGAAATCACAAGAACAAACGCTATAAACGCTATAAAAAAAGGGGTAAAATTTACTATCTGAGACAATGAAAAAAATGCTATAAAATCAGAAACCCAGTATCAGAAAAATCTCAAAGATTCAATCTTTAGGTGAAAAAATCAAGTTCCAGTCCAAATAACGAATATACGAAGAACGCCATGAAGGAAAAAAAAACAAAAGAAAAGAAAGAAGAAAAACCTGAGGGGGTAAACTGTGCCATCTGAGGAACCAAAAAAGAGAGTGTTGGAAATTGGAATTGCAAATGTAGAAGATGAAAAGCGTGCTTTTGAAGAACGAGTTGAATATGTTAGAGTTTACACAATTACGCAAAGAAAGAAGGAATGGATCATGCAATGCAATGAAGAGGTAAATGAGTTGATTTTAAAAGCTTGGAAATTTGTATTCTTCTATTCAAAAGGGAAGATTCGATGATGTGAAGTTGTAAGCAAAAAACAGGATGCTATTTTTTTTTCCTTATAGAAACATAAATCATTTTTCTCATTAAATAACTCTTTTAAGGGTTTTTTACTTATATTATTTTTCAACTCAATTACTATCTTGACCCTTAAAATTGTATGATTATATTTATAAATTAGTCTCTTAGGTTTATAAAATTGCAACTTGGTCCTTTAAATTAATGTATCCAATCTATAATAAAGATTTGATACATTAAGTATTTAATATATCTAAAAAGTTGAATTTTACTTATAATAGTGATCAGATGGAATACTCGTTTATTTGAAGATGTTTTTTTTTTTCAAGATCAACAACGAGAGAATCATTTGTTCTACGGACAATTATGGAGACCTATCAAAAAGATTTTAGTCAATATATACATATTTTGAAGTTTGGATCCAACTCATTATTGATGTTAGACTTGGAGAAGCTAATACTCTCTGGATCCAACTCATTATTGATGTTAGACTTGGAGAAGATTATGATATAAAGGAATCAATAAAATGGATGTTGGAACTTAGTATGAAAATTGTTATTTTTGAGATGAACGTCAAGTTGGTTGTAAATGATGTGCAAAAATGTAATTGATTTTTAAAATTTATTTATCAATAGTATGTATATAAAGTAAGGTTTTTTATGCCACATGTCACTTTCACATTCATTCTCAATATTTTTATTATTTTTCTATTTTTTTTATAACCAATATTTTATTTGGCATAAATATCTCAACAAACTTTTGATCTTATCCAATATTTTTATTTAAATTTTTATGTAGCAGAAATATCTTAACAAACTACATATAATACTTTTAACAAAGTTTACATATATGATCTTATTTGATGATAAAAAGGTTCCAATTGGTTTGTCCTTTTTAGGAAAAGAAGCTTCAATTAGTTACTAAATAATCGATTAGCACCGTGTCATTCGATTTGTTTTTCTTTTTGAGTAAAAAAAAAGCTTAGATTAGTTATTATGTTATCTTTTAGCATCATGTTCTAATTCAAACTTTAACTATAAATCTTGGTACATTTTTTTTATTTCCATTTTTTAATGCTGTTTTATTTTACTTTATCATAGTTTATTTCAATAAATTTATTGTTTTTTTTATGATTTTTCAAATTTTTAGTATATTTTATTTTTTATGTAACATAAATGTCTCACCAAACTACATATATTATATCTTTTTCTTTCTATTAAAGGTTTTTGTTATATTTTATCTTGAAAACCTAATTTTTTTTAAATTGCTTAAATTATTTGTTATTTCTTTATCTTTTAGCATCATATGTCAATTCAAATTTTAACTACTCACGTATTTTTAGAACTATAAATTAAGGGATTTTTGCTAAACAACTACCCACATAATTTTAGCACAAGTAGAATTACACCTTTGAAATCAGCCTTTCTCATTCTTCAGGTTTGAAAATATCACTTCTATACAAAATTTTATTCACTTTTTTATATACTATTGATTTTTTTTTTGGCAAAAACATTATTAACATTATTCACACTCTAAATATAAAATATGGAGACTCAAGATTAGGATCATTAGAATGTGGAAAATGCCAAATTTTAAAGAGATCACATATATTTAATCGATATGATTTTTATGGATGATAGAACATGAATCATTTTTTTTTTCTTTCTTAACTTTTACTAACATGATTTCACATTACATTAATTATTTTTCTATGCTAATATTTATTTAATTTTGTTTTTGGTGATATTCCAGAGGATCAAAATTCAATGCATTGTGTGAAACGTCAATGTTACAAAATATCAAACTATGTTTTTATAAAAAAAAAAATATCAATCTACGTTGATTGATGTAATATGTTACGAGATAAAAAATATCTTTATTCGTTATACTTTTTTTTGGGTAACCATGATATAGGTACACAAATTCCAACGCCGTTAGCGATGATGACTAATCTCCGACAAGAATTGGTGGGGTACAGAAGGTGGGTTCTTCCCTTTTAATCATTTTTTTCATACGCATGAGCCACGAAACAAACCCATGACCTCATGTTTAAAAGGTACCCAAAACTCTTACTACTTGGACTAATTTATTATTGATTTTGTTACATCTTTTATTCTTGCATTGGACATTCATCTCACCATTTATATTTATTTTTAAAATATTATTATAAATGTTAAAAAAAATTGATAGTGCTATAATTCAATTTAATATACTTACACGTGTATCCATGGACACAAACGTATTTAATATCTAACCTGGACAACGCCGAGCTCTAAACTAATTTATTTATAAAAGAAACTTGGTTTATTTTTATTATATGTATATGTATCAAGGAATAATCAAAAAACTACTACATTAATTAAAATAACATAGCTAGGAAATAGATTCCCCTCATTTATTCAAATCTTAAGAAAATTGAATATAATTACCATCGTTGAAATCTCAATCGATCAACTTTAGAGGCCTAACATTCCTAATGTAAAATGCACCATATGCCCCTAAAAGATTAGACCAACATGGCAACATCATTTTGGTTTGAGTGATAATTTTTTTAACAAGTCAAAATAAGATATATTAATATTAATAATAATAAAGAGTTTTATCCGGCACAAGGCATGCCGCGATAAAACTACCAAGTCCAAACAATACACAACACAGATTAAAGCTATAGCCGAAACAATATTAACCAATATCTAAGCATAAAAAAGGACAAAACCACCAATTATGATATCCAAGAGCAACATTAACAAATTTTGCCTTCGGCCACCAAAAAAACAACACCTTGATTTTGTCTAGAAAATGATGAATACTCTCAAGTCTCAACCCAGCCTAAAGTAAACATACTCTCAACCGTCCTCCACCAATGTTCAGTCAACTCAAACAATCCCTCCTCAAACAAGGGTTTGTCCAAAAACAGAATCTGCCCCATTTCCTACTGTCCTCCAACCCTCTAGTTTGAGTAATAATGAGCGCATATCCCTTAAATAATATCTCATATTTGAGTTTTATAGATTATCCAATAATTGAAGGAGAAACTTACTTAAATATCTTGTTACAGATAGTAGCTGTACTTGTAGATACAAGTTAAACACTTTAGGTCATAATTTGTTCTTTACCTACAAGCAGAAATTAAAACCATCTACATGTTAGTTTGCATAACCATAAACTTCTTATCAATCTACTCCTCCATCAAACCACACTTGTTTAGTTTTTCATATCTTCAAACTCTTTGTTATAATGCGATGTGATGTTCCTTTGGCTTTCCCAGCTCTAGTTGTATATTGTTTTGTATCCTTAAACCATCTTTATACCTACTAGACAAGGTGGATTGATTATTATGAGAAAAATAGACCCATCAAATTTTATTTTATTTCTTATGATTATCATCATTTTGCAAATAGAAACAGAGGTTAATATGTACACCACCAATTCTGGCATTGGGTTGGATAGCTAGCTAGCTATATATACATAATACAATTGAGGCTACAATTTCATGCTGGAATTCTGGAAAAAAAATCCCTATTATAAATTAAATTAAATCAAATAGGTTCTTATCAGTGAGTATTTTTAGGCATAAATGAAAATTCAAATATTCATCCATCCAATGTTCTTGTTGCGACTGCTTTGTCCTCTGTCGGTCCTTGTATCTGTTGCCTGTCTTGTTGAAGCATCTTGTAGGTGCAGAAACTGTCTGTAACATAATACACATAATAGAATTACACCGATATATAATAAGAACTCATCATATTGTCGCATAAGTCTATATTATAACTGTATTTTAAAATAACCCGATTCTTATTGAATGTGTGTATAAAATTAATTTAAATCTTATTAGTTCACAGGCGTGTGTTGCTAAAAAGTAAAAGTGAAAAAAGAAAATACACACCCTGTTGTCACATGTTCAAACGGATTGGCTTGTGCATCAAGCAAATTGGTAATGATATTGTTGTTACTCGAGACGGTGGAATCCGTAGAATTGTCACAAATCATGGTGTCTATATCTCTATCCTGGAATAAAGTACCAAAGTTTGGAAATTAATGCATACAAATTAATATAAAAGGTCACATGAAATCAAGAATTCGAAGTTTATATACAGCATTGCCTCAACAATATATACTGATAGTGATAATGTAATTGATACCCTGGATTCTAATTGTTTGTTGACCTCTTCCACCTTGTGCACCTACCAATATTTAAATAGTGAGAGCTAATTAAGGATTAGTTATGAAATTAAAATATCAATCTTTCTCTACTCAATTTCATTAAAGCAAATGTGAGTTAAACACTTTATAAATGTGAGAAACCAAAAAATAAAATAATTGCGTACCTCCTCACGCAATTCATCAACTCTTTCCATCAACTTTTGCATCTGAAATTAAAATAACCGCATTATCTATACATTTGAGTTTGTTTCAATTCAATCGAGTTTATAAGTCAATAAGAATATGGTAAAAAAAAATATAAATACTTGGTGCTTTCGAGCTTGAGCAAGCGTTCTCTCCAGTTGTTTCTCTAGACTTTGCAAATCTTTTATGCTAAGTGCATTGATTTCTTCCCCCAAAAAATTCCTTACAAACAAAAAGAGAACAATGTAAAGAAGTGTCCCAACTTAAACTTCACAAAAAAACATTGTTTAATCAGTATCAGTATTCAATACCTTTGTGTCCGTGCAAGAGATTCATGCTTGACTCTTAGCATCAAAAGCTCTTGGAATAAGCCCTGTAATGCACGAAAATGTTAAGAGTAAATTGCTATATATGAAGCACCCTTTTTATGAAAATAAGCATAATCAACTTTGTTACATGAGAAAAAGAAGAGAAAACCTGTGACTCATGTTCTCCTAAGTCACCATTCTCAGACATATTGTTGAAGCAACATTGACGATACTTCTCAATGATTTTGTTCAAGCTGATCAGAATGAATGAGGTATATCAATAATATTGGTTAGTACAATATAATTCATCTCTCTTCACTTGATGAATTTTGACCTGGGTTAAATTACTTTTCACTGCTTTTTCTTTTTTGACTAAAATGTGCTAATATACTAAAGGGTCTTGCTAACCATTGCCCGTTTTGGGCAATGGTTAAAGAAGTCAAAAGTAACATGTTTGCATTGGTTTCAACAACATTTTGACTTTTAAAAAGTTAAATTTATCATTTTTCATTATTTTTCAATACTATATTTCTATTTTTATCCTCTTATCCAATGCCCCAAGGCAATGGTTAGCATTCCCGTATACTAAATCATAAACGAGATACAAGTGAATGCATTATAAAAAATATAGGCACTGGACCAATATGGAGCCACTCTTGCAATGGAATCAACAACTACGTTCGCCTGTTGAATAAAACTAACATCATTGTTTGTATTACAACGAGGGGAATGTTAAAATGCACCCTTATAATTAAGGCACTTGTTTGTGCACTAAATATAGAAATTTCGTGTTAAAATTTTTGTATTCTATTCTTTTCTTTTTGTATTATATTCTTTAAAAAGTTAAAAATCATCTTTTTCAATGCATAAGTACTATTTACGAAAATCTTTTTCAAATTTGATTGTATAACACAAATCCACATCAAACTTACACAACTCAAGCTTATTTCGATATAAAAATTTAACTAAATGGTTGAATTTAAGTAGTTAGTAAAACTTCATTAAGGTTAAATTATCTTGGAATATTATAGTTCAATCCATAACTAAAATAATCGTTTTTATGGTACTCTTCTTGTTTTTGGTAAAAAAAATCATACTCTACTTGCTATTCTAGCTAGGGATGTCAACGGGATGGGGGTGGAGACAAGGAGTACATCTCTGCTCCCTCTCTTGCCACTCAAAATGTTCCTCATTCCACGCATTGGAGAGTTTATTCTCCATGTCCTACATCCCCGCACATCACCACGGTCCCACGGAGCTCCATCAGCATGTAAAAATAACTAAATTTCTAATATTTTGAGCAGTTAGTTGCTAAAAATAATTAAAATTTAACATTAAAACAAATATAACAAAATTAAGGCATTGCATTAAACATTACATATAAAAAATTGCGTAAAAAGATAAAGAGTAAATTACACTTCTCTCTTCTCAAAGATGTTTGAATTACACTCTCTTCCTCTCTTATGTTAAAATATATCCTCCCCTCCCCTCTTATTCAAAACATATTATAAATTTTTTCACTCCCCTCCCCTAAGAGAAGCTTGAAATACATTCTCATTCTCTCTTATGTTAAAATTTACACTTTACTCCCTCAATATTTTTTTTATTTTTAATAATCTAGCAAAGAAATAAAAATCTAACACACTTTCGAAAAAAATAGTATTGCGAGTCTATTTTAATATAATCAAAATTTGAATACGTATTTTTCGCTATTTTTTATTCACAATTGCATTAACGTTTAGTTTTAAACCCTATAATAAAATATGAAACAACTCAAAATAAAATTAAAAATATGTGAAAAATTACTAAAGACAATAAATCATGGTTATTTAAAAGTTAATTTTATACTCTAAATTATAAAATTAATAGCAAAATATTCAAATTTAATTATCATTGACATTTAAATTATAAAGAAATGAATTTATTTTTCTTGAAAAAATATAATTTATTTTATTTTTCAAAGTAGCGGAGTGTATATTTTAACATAAGAGGATAGAGAAATGTAATTTAAGCTTCTCTTAAGGGAAGGGAGTGTAATTTACTCAAAGATAAATAAATATAACATAGCAAATTTTTATTTTTTTTGTCAGGTAGCCTAGTGGCTAGAATTCACTTTTTAAAGTGAATAAATGAGGTGTTTAGGGTTCGAATCCTGGCCCCTACATATAATAATGCATTGTCCTACCAACTGAGTGATGCTCACGGAACACGTAGCAAATATTTTTATATACTCATATAAAATATATTACACTGAATTTATTTCAAAAAAAAAAATTATACTGAGTTGCTCGGGGAAAAGTCTCCATGTGTCGGGGGTTACGATCCCGTCCCTGCACTATTATCGGGAAAACGTTCTCCCCCATCCCCAATAGAAAAAATCTCTGTCTACGAATCTTCAAATGAGATTGTATCCGCTTAGATCCCCATTTAGAGATGAAATTGACACCCCTAATTTCAATCTCAAATAAAGAAAAGAAAAAAAGTGCATGCTTTTTTAAATTATAAGCTAATATGACTACTTTTTTGACTCGATTTAAAGACTCGTATCCTAAAATACTCTTTAATTAATATAAATTTTAGTTTTAATTGACATTTCATTCTTATAAAACAAATTTTTATGAAGCGTATTTTTAAGATTGCGATAGTATTTTTTATGAGACAAGAAGATTAATTATATTTACTCCCTCCGTTTCTAAATACAAGTAAAAATGACTTTTTAGGTTCATTCATTTAATGATGTATGTGGTTCATATTGGACCACATACATCATTAAATGAATGATCCTAAAAAGTCAATTTTATTTATATTTAGAAACGGAGGGAGTACTAAATTTCTTTAATGTGTGAAATTAGTTTACTTATAATCAAGACTAGAAGGAATAACTTAGGGTCCGTTTGGATTAGCTTATTTTAGAGCTTATATAAAACAGCTTATGCAAATAAATAAGTTTTTATGTATTATTTATAAGTTTTTAAGGTAGTTTATGAAAAACTCGTTTATGAAGATACAATTTTCATTAGTGAGAGTTTATAAATTAAAATAAAAGCTTATTTATTTACATAAGCTATTTTTCATAAGCTCAAACCAAACGGGGCCTTTATCATTTATGCAGGTTTGATTTGTTTTTGAAATCATTGATCGGATTCAGCAAGAAATAATTTTAACTTTTTTTTTTGGTAAAACATGCATAAGTAATAATATTTTTCGAACCCCGACATGATTCCAATATTTTTTTTAAATATTTAAATTAACCCATCTAAATTAACCAAAGAAATCTCGAGAAGGAATACACCAACACCAACCCAAGTGGGTTGGCATGATTCCAATATTAATAATATATTTCTAGTAATTTTTTAGGTGCATGTGATTCGTTTTCAAAATTATAGATAGAAGGGATATTAATCGATTTTATTTAACCAAACTCATTAAAAATAGTAATAGATTTTTATATTGATATAAAAATAGAATGACTATCTTTTTTTATCAAAAAAACAATAGAATAATAATAATAAAATGAATCTCTTCTTTAGATGTCTCATGTGGACTTGATCCATAGCTTCCGAGACCGAACAAATTCACGGAACGGATCAGAGGTTTTGCACACCCCTAACCGAAACAAACTTCATCTAAACACTCTTGGATAGTTTTTCTTTTTTAAAAAGCTGTGGTTACATGTGTGGGCATGCGCTCATGTGTGTTTGACTTATATAAAAATTGGTCACCAAATTCATATTTGCACATGACACTCAAAACATCATGGTCTTGTATGCACCAAAAGACAAAAGTAGTTCTCTGCTTGTAAGAGGATTTTTATTTTCATGTTAATTTACTAAATAATATATTAAATCATTTTAAATTATATATTTTTACTAGTTCAACCTTTACTAAAAAAAATTGTTTGCAATTTTATAGGTACAAAATATTCACAGCAGATTAACAATAGGTAAGAGTCAAGATCCGTACCTCGCCACTTATTTGTGATGCTAGAGTTAACCTTGATTAAATCAATTTAGTTGTGAGCAAACCATATGATCTTTCATGGTTTAATAATAATTGATCTAGTTTTTATGCACATCCATTTATAATTATTTCTCACTTGAGAGTATATAATTTTTTATTTGTTTCAAAATATACAAACTTCTGTAAATTTATATAAAAGAAAGAAAAAAAGACAGACATCTTACGATGACTATCATAATTTGACCATATGATCCAAAATGAAAATTTGACATAGCATGCTAGAAACATATAAATAGCCCCTAACGTTGGACAAGATCACCGGCATTATGAAGAATGTTAAGGAAAATATTCTCATTGCAAGGAATTAGGAGTTTAGAACCATTAGTAAATCCAAACACATCTTCTGCATGATCCAACAAAGCCTTGAAAGGTGGATGATTGAGTGTGCCAACCTTGATGACAAATCTCTTGCAATCCTCACCAACATAGACAACTAAATGTCCTTTTGGCACATCTTTGGGTATGTGTAAGTGTGACTTTTGTTGTGACGAGGAACAAAATGTAGTCCACATGCCAATATGTTCCCTAATTGCACATTTGAGAAAACTAACTCTTACCTTTCTGAATTTAGAAAATTCTCTTAGACAACAACTTTTGAAAAACTTGACCTTCATTTCATCACATTTATAGAAGTGGAGAGGTATAATTGAAGGGTAGGAGCGAAGGTTGATGTTCTATATATATAAAGGTTAAAATAGTGAAGGGTAGCTAATGTACAATGTCAATAACATTTAAAAATTTAGGCAAAAGGAATCATAATAGGTATGGTTTGTTTTGTAGCTTGAGTATATTTAATTTAGTACAAATAATTGAGTTTTGCACGCATTACATTTACTTTGTACGAAATAGGACCTTGTCTTGTTATGTATAAAGGGAAGTACCCCCGCACGTTGGGACTGATAGGAAAAAGGCATACAGGAGGGATAAAAGGGTTCTTGTTGGATCAATAATTAACATTGAAAGTACAAATTGTGTTTCATAGTAGAGATATGGTGAAAGGAATAAAATGTACTAGTTTATAATCTCTTCAATAATAAATTAAGAATTTAACTTGTTTTGAGTGCAAAAATATTTTAATTTTACATATATATCTAATCCTAGTTTGTTTTTAAATAATGTTGTTGTTGCCTCAAAAAAAAAAGAGAGAGTTGTTGTTACATTCAATGATTATATTAGTTATATGTGTTTTTTGAATTTATTAAATTAGGTGTCAGCATTTTATATTGAATGGTTGAGAAAAATACTTTTACCCTAAGATTGATAATATTTAACTACAAAAACTATTAGATGGGCAATTAGCCAATTACGTATTAAATGAGAACTACTAATATTTTACCCACAACGTAATTTTTGTGAACTGTACATGGCTAATTTTTTACTCTTGTTAGATAAATTATCCACAATATTTTAAAGGGACAACTTAGAAAATAAAAACATTAGTTAATGGTTCTATTATAGTTTTTACCATTCAAATTGTGGATTTCTCTTTTAAAAAAATTTCAATGTCCCTTAGCTCGCCAATCAAACTATCTTAGAAACAATATATCAAAAGAATGGTTAAATATATTTTTGGTCCCTATAAAATTAAAACTTTTTAAATTTAATCCTTCCTAAAAAGGGTTAGAAGATTCTCATTTTGTAGAAACCAAAAACATATTCAATCTTGAAAAGAAATAGAAGAATGTATATTCGTTCCTTTCATAAAAAGTCACCGGTTAATACAAGGAAGATAGTCGGTGTAATAGCGCAAGACCGACCCAAGGATCAAACTGTCAAATTTAGGATTTCAATTTAGTTAATCATAAATATAGAACATGAGAAGTTAAATGTATATGTTTAGTCCAACTCAGTTGTCTAAGATAAGGGTCGCCAATCCTTTTTACTAATGGTTTAAATCTTAAACTCAACAGAGCTTAATATTTTTTGTTACTCTTAGAAGATGTGTTATTTTTTTTATTTTAAAATGCCTTATTAAAAAAAAACTTGTTTTAGTCCTCTAAACATGTTAGATTGACCCGTAAATTGTAATAGCAAATCAATTACCTCAAATTGTTATTTGTAAAAGTTAATTAAGTAGCATTTTATATAATAAATACTCTACTTTCAAGGTATTTGCATATGCTATACTATAGTCTTTAGGATCATTATAGTCTGATAATATATGGTTAGATATACTAAGTGATAATAATATCATTAAGATTGATAACACATTAGTCACATTCCAGAAAGAGAAAAAATACGACAACAGATTATTAGTCACAAGTGCAGATATGATGGATCGAGTTAAATGCATGAATGCACAGATCAAATATTGGACAAAAAATCGAAATAAAGAAGCCAGCAGATTTATGTTTCCTAATTATCATTCACAATGGATCCCCAATGTGGCGCATTATATTCTTTAATAGCCAACAGATTTGCAAAATATTGATGGGTTTATTTCAATCATGTTGGGTAGCTACAAATTTGGACTCTAAAATAAGTATAAAGCATCAAGTATATGGTTGGAGGGTGGCAAGACTCATCACATGGTGTGAATATTTGATAAGATAACTGGCAATTTTGGAAGGACCTAGCTATTATTCTTTTGCATTATCTTTCTGGCAAATTGAGAATATATGTTGAAGATTCGCTTACCATTTTTTGTTTGAAACTGATGCATACAAATAAAATTTATTACAAGAAATTGAGCTTTATTCTTAATATATTTTGTAGTGAAAATTGAATTTCTTTTTAGATTTGTTTGATAATAATCGATGTCAAAAGTGTAATACTACTTCTCATGAAAAATTTCCTCATTGTGTAAAATTATTGTATGGATATTTGTAGAGATATATTAGTATAAAAAGTGGCATCACGTAGTGGTTTAATTAGACGTATGGAACAAAAAAAAACTACATGATCGGTGTATATAAGTTAGACTTCTGCAACGTAGATTAGCAACAAAGATTTGGTTTAGAGAAAACATTTAGACTTCTATAACGTAGCCAAATAAAATATAAGTCTCGACTACGAGAGGTATCACTTAATGTGAAACACGCCGAATTACCTCTGGTGGAGTAAATTAAAAAAAATAGAGCCTCTAGATCCAATACTAACATCTTAATTATCTAAAAGTTGTCATCAGTGTAGCTCTTACTCAATATAGTTATAGCTAAAAAGTAATTCTCCAATAATATATCCCTCTCTTTCACCAGGTGTATGCTTGTCATGGTAGAACTAATGAAGAGTGTTGACTCTGGAGCAGGAAAGAGTTTAAATATGATAAATACACTCCCCTGCTTGGTGTAAGAAAAATGGAGGGAGGGAATCCACTGCAACCAGATCTTATTATCACAATTTGACTATCCTCGTAGCTCTTGTGTTCTCCCACCTCACACATTCAAGTAAGAGTTTAAATATAGAGATGAGCACACAAAAGAGAGGGGGGTCAGGAATAGGATCATCATGGTTATTTGTTATGCATCGGATGTGTAAACTAGATCAATCTCTAGTGTGATCTGTGTTCTGTATAAACAAATGCACACCTTGTAATTCAGATCCTTGCAATTCAATTTTCTAATAATCACACTCATCTCTCAATTGAGAAGTTTGATTTACACTCTCATCTTCACTTATGTTTAAACATACAAACCCCTCTCTTAAAAAGTGAATAATGGAGAAAATTATACTTTGAGTCTCATCTTTTAAGATATGCTTGAATTACACTATGCTCTCTAAAGAGTTAAATGTGTATTACATTTCAATCCATTTTAACATAATAAATATTTCCCCTAAAAAAACATAACAAATATTTGCTATGTCTACAATTGGACCACCACTATGGACGGTGGGATTAATCTCTCCTATTAATTGGTTTTTAGACCATATATCAAGTTTCAAAGAAAAAAAATATAGAAAGTATTTTTAAGACAAGAGGGGAAGAGTGCGTAATTTAAGCTTTTCATAGATGATATGGAAGAAATGTAAAGTAAGAGTTAAATAAATAAAACATATAAATCAATTATTCAATAAATCTAAAAAGTAAACTTTTTCTTATAATAGAAAATAGAGGGAGAATAATTATTTGTAATAAACAAGATATTCGTCTCTTTAGCTTATTTCTATCTACGGAATCTATTTGAATATAAGACAAGTTCTCCCAACCAATTTTTTCAGTACACATGAATCAAAAATTGAACTTAATACCACTTGCTTAAAAGATCAAAATTCCTTACTGTTTGGACCAATATTGTTGTCAAGAATCCGGGTTTAGATGAAGTTACTAACAATGCATAAATTATTAGGATTCGGATTTGCTAATTTTAAGGCGAGAAAGTCACAATGACTTTGTGGCTATCTCTCTCCTATATTGCTCCCTCTATCTCATCTTATTCATCTCATCTCATCTCATCTCTCCCTCCCTCCCTCCACAAAATGGCAAGTAGTTGATAATAATAATAATAATAATAATAATAATAATAATAATAATAATAAATGGCAGACCTTTAAGGTACTGGACAACTTTTAGTCGTGTACGATGTTTGAAGGATAATTGACAATGCAAACAAAAAGTAGTGAAATTTACTAGAACACTGTTTATGAATCTATATAGTAATAGGGGAGAGAAAGATTGGAGAGAGAGAGAGAGAGAGAGAGATTTTTTCTAGTAGAAAATAAAAGAGTGTTTTCAGTATTTTAGACAGTTTGTACTTGAGATATAGATATTTGTAGAGGTATGTCTGTTTAAAAAAGTGGCATCGTGGAGTGGTTTAATTAGATAAATAAAAGTTGGGAAATGCTAATAAGTGCCCCAAGGGCATTTGATAAGAAGTTTAAAGTGGAAGGTTTATCTTGGAAGTTGTGTACTCAACCCATTGAAACGTTAAAAAGTAATTTTTTTAATATAAAATTTATCAATTATTTCCTTTTTTTAATCTTTAACTAGTGTCCTAAGTGCACTTGTTAGCAAGACCCATAAAAGTTTTACACAATCAGAGTTTATAAGTTAAATCTTATTAAGATAAAAGAATATCAACCAGGATTTGGTAAGAAAGGGTTAGATCTCTCAAATAATGTGACGAACCAAAATTTAAATCTCGACTGACAATAGATATCACTTAATGTTAGGTATACCAAATTACCTCTAATGTAGCTATAAAAAAATTGTCTTTAGTGTGGCTCTTACAAAATAATATATTTATACAAAAATTTGAGACTAGAATTTGTATTTGACATAAAAAATTGTCTTCTGATTTAGTGAGTAAAAAAAAAAGGGATTTTGTACAATCCATTATTTTCTATGTTGTCGTATCCAATGAATAATTATAAAAGGATAAATGGTCACTTTGATCTCTGATTTTGCACCTAGTTGTCGCAATGGTTCCTGATTTAGGATAAAATACAAAATAGTTACTGAATGTGTACATCTGTTAGCAGTTTAGTCATTGACATTAAAAACTTCCGTTAACAAATGATGTGACAATTGTTTTGGGTTGACAAGGCTGAATGATGTGGCATACCAACCAAATTAAAACTAAATAAATCAAAATCAAGGACAAAAACATCCCTAAATCTCATATGATTCTCTCTTTTGTTGAAAATCAAAATCATTGTTGCAAACTCCATTAAATATCAAATCTTCCATTGAATACCACCACTATAATAATATGTATTGTCGCAACCCCGAAATCATTAAAACATGCACAAAATCAATTACTAAACCAAAACTAAAGTAACAATGACATGAACTCGAGCAACACAGCCCCCTAGAAAAAAACATTATATAACATCCAACACAACTAAACCAAAACATGGCCTTGTTAAATCTTCAAAACTTGGCTTTGACACCTAAACCAAAACATGGTCCTAGTACATAAGATTCTCATGCTTGGTGTTAATCTTCCTGGCCCTGTTAAATATACTAAGAGCTTGCTTAATACTTATATTAATTTAGGTTTGACACCTAAACCAAAACTTGATGATTGATGACATGTTGTCATATGGTGTTTTTCGGTTAGTTTTTATGTGTTTTAGTTTAGTTTTTAGTAGTTTTGGACAGCCATAAGCTGAAAAAGACAAAGGCCCCGTTTGGATTGAGCTTATGAAAAATAGTTTATGTAAATAAATAAGTTTTTATTTTAATTTATAAGCTCTCACTAACGAAAAGTGTATCTTCATACACTGTTTTTTTTTTTATAAAATACCTTAACAAACTTATAAATAATACACAAAAGCTTATTTACTCGTACAAGCTGTTTTGTATAAGCTCTAAAATAAACTAATCTAAACGGGCCCAAAATAAGGAGACCAGGGAAACCAATACTGGCCCATGATTTTGACCAGATTTTGAGGAACTTTTGAGTTGTTTTCTTTTTAATCTAATTATTTGTGCATTAGCCACGAGTAGCTAAGTTTCAATTGATTGGTTTGAGATGATTTTGTTCTAGCTTTTTGACCATGTAATCTGTAAACTCTACATCAGTTATAATTGCAAATCTAGTTTATTTAGTATAATTTGTGTTTAATGTTTTTATGTTCTGACCATATATAAATTGACTTCAGATATTATACGACTGCTGACAGCAACTTATAACTTAGATCTAATACATTGTTCAATTTAACGAACGATTTAGGGATAAAAAGTTGTTAAGTTGTGATTTTAAATTAACGACATTAAAACTTTTGATGATTACAGGTTCACCTAAAGGAACAGGGAATTGTAGTTAGAAAAGATGGATTTGAGTCAAAGGATTGACCTGAGTTATTTTGTTAATTATCGTAAACTATAGGAACAATTAAACAATTTAGGTTCAAATTACCAAATCATGATGAACACATGATTCAAAAGACCCGATTTCTTATAAATTCATTACCAATTTTGTAATTAATTTGTTATTTATTTTAGCCTGCAAACCAAACTAGTTGCCTAAGTGCATCATGTTTCCTATAAATTCATTACCAATTTTATAATTAATTTGTTGTTTATTTTAACTTGCAATTCAAACTAGTTGCCTAAGTGCATCCCCCATTTTACAAACATCCTTAATAATAACGACATTATTAGGTAGAAGTTGAAACAATCGTTGTGGATATGAATCTTATAAATTTTATTACTTCGATAGTTTTTGGTATATTTGTCAAATATTTATCACTATTTTGCCAAATTTGATGAGATTTATGGAATTAGGTATGTTTTTGTCCCTCATTTTGATTTCTATACTTTTAATTTGGTCCCTATGCCACATCATTTATCCTTGTGAGCCAAAAACAATTGTCACATCATCTGTTAACAAAAGTTTTTAACGTCAAAGACAAACTGCTAAAAGGTGTACACATCTAGGGACTACTTTGTATTTTATCCCAAGTTAGAGACCATTATAATAGTGAGGTATAAAGTTAAGGACCAGCGTGACATTTACCCAATTATAAAATCAAACATAATACATCATCTTATCCTTATTTAAAAAAGAAATTATTTTGTAGATTTATTAAAGGTTTAAATAGGTCTTTCGTCCCTATAAATATAGGTCATTTGAATTTTCGTCCCTGAAGTTACTAATCCTTCTAATCTGCCACTGCAAATATTAATCATTTGACTTTTGGTCCTAATTAGGTTTTTTTGCTGAGGTGGGCTGTCATCAACGATGTGGTGCCCATGTGGCAAGTGATGATTGGGCGAGGTGGTTGGTTTAAATAAGTTTTTCATCCCTGCAAATACAGGTCATTTGAATTTTCGTCCCTGAAGTTACTAATCAGATGTAATCAGGACCATTTTTCAAATGATTAATATTTGCAGTGGCAGATTTGAAGGATTAGTAACTTTAGGGACGAAAATTCAAATGACATATACTTGCAGAGACGAAAAACCTATTTAAGCCTTTATTAAATTATTGTTGTATCTAGTAATAGACCAAATACATAGATTATCCAATAATAGAACAAATACATAGATTATCCAATAAATTTAAAAACTAATTTTTTATTTTATTTTATATATATACCTTATATAAAAAAAAAAACCCTTTCCAGCTTTTGGGGATGAATTTTTCTTTTTAGAAAAATGCCCTTAATTTTCAATACAAATAACACATGTGACATATAGATAAGAATAAAAAAATTTCCGAATGTGATAAGAATAAATTTAAATATTAAAAAAATGTAACAAACACGGTATGAATATCCATATATCTGATTTCATGTCCTTTATCATTTAAAAAGTGTAACAAACTATATGAGTATAATTATATTTACTTTTTTTATACCAATTATGCCCTTAAACAATTTTTTCTATAATAAAGATTGTTGCTAGTGTCATAAAAAAAAAAAAACTTAGATTATATTTTTTTGTTATATTGTTGGTGTCATTGAAATATATAATCATGATTAGTTTAATTTGTTACAACTTGAAAGCAACAACATTTATACTTTTAGTTTTAATCAAAATCAAAATTTCATAAAAAAAACATATTCATAGTTTTCAAACGTTAACGTAATAAAAAGAGTGAAAAAACAGACACGCACGCCAGCCATAATAAAGACCGATAAGAGATACATTAAAGTTGTTTTGTTGCCTAATCCATTATTTTTCTCCAAATCAAAACATCCAGCTGACCGAATTCAGAATGACTTTCTCATCCCAGAGTCATTAAATCCAATGTTTTCGAAAGGGAACAATAAATCCAAATTACTAGCCGGAAAAAATTGTTTATTATTAACTTAATCTAATATAACTATCGTGGGATTAATCGAACGACTGATACATTTGCAGTAGAGACGGAAGTAGAGCATATCACCGCTGAGGATCCGGAACCACCTCTCTATCTCTCTCTCCAAAAAGTGTTCGGTGTTTGAACTTTTGAACCCAAATTTCGCACTCTACTTTGCAGTTACAACCTCTGCAACTTAATTTTCACTCTCCATTTCGCTATTTTGCTTAACCTTTCACCTCATCACAGTATTCCCAATTTCTTCAAAGGTAAGCAAAATTTCCCCAAATCCTCAATTTAGGGTTTTTGAGAATTTCAATTTGCAGTTGTTTCTGCTCATGATTGAATGCAATTAGCCTCTTTATTCAACTTGCATTGTTGTTTTGAATCTTCAATTTTCAATTTTGATTATTTTTCATGATATGGGTAATGCTGAAATCCCCAATTGGCTTGAAGGGTTGCCACTGGCACCTGAATTTCGACCAACTGATACTGAATTTTCTGACCCAATTGCTTATATCTCAAAGATTGAGCAGGAAGCTGCTAAATTTGGGATATGTAAGATTATCCCACCATTGCCCAAGCCTTCAAAAAAGTATGTTTTTTCTAATTTGAATAAGTCCCTTTTGAAGCGGCCCGAATTGGGGCCAGATATTAGTTCTTTGGGTGCTGGTAATTCTTGGAAAACGGGTTCCGGGGATAGTAGTAATGATGGAGTGTCGCGGGCCGTGTTTACTACAAGGCAACAGGAAGTGGGACAAAATGTCAAAAAAACTAAAGGGGTTGTTCAGAAGTCAATGGCATGTGTTCACAAGCAAGTTTGGCAAAGTGGAGAGGTTTATACAATTGAACAGTTTGAGTCTAAATCGAAGACTTTTGCCAGAAGCGTTCTGGGTACGGCGAAGGATGTTTCTCCATTGGTTGTAGAGGCCATGTTTTGGAAGGCAGCTTCAGAGAAGCCTATCTATGTGGAGTATGCTAATGACGTGCCTGGTTCGGCGTTTGGAGAATCACAGGGTCAATTTTATCGTAGTCATCGAAGGCAACGGAAAAGGACTGATTATAAGAGTAGGGTAGATAGCTCTGTTTGTAAAGAAACTGAAATGGGTGGTGTAAATGATACACAAAATAATGAGTCTAACGGCGTTGCTTCCCCAAGTCATGCAGAATCGTGTTTAGAGACGTCTAAGTCAACTATGACTTTGTCAACATCTACACCAAATGAGGCGTCACAGCCTTCTAAGGAGATGGTTTCAGATGCTGACAATGATATGCAAGGCACTGCTGGTTGGAAGCTTTCAAATAGTCCTTGGAATCTGCAAGTTATTCCTCGTGCTTCAGGCTCACTAACACGTTTCATGCCAGATGATATTCCGGGTGTTACTTCACCCATGATATACATTGGTATGTTGTTTAGTTGGTTTGCCTGGCATGTAGAGGATCATGAACTTCACAGCTTGAATTTTCTTCATACTGGCTCATCAAAGACTTGGTATTCTGTTCCTGGAGATTATGCCTTTGCTTTTGAGGAAGTCATCCGCACAGAGGGTTATGGTGGTGATGTTGATCAATTAGGTATGTGAACTCTTTGACTATTATTTGTTTGTATATTTTTCTCTTTCCAATATATGTTTAGAAAATTTTTGCATCTATGGTTGAAGATATATTAAATAGTTTCATCAAATATTTTTATTATATTGCTTCTGGAAGTTCTTTCATGCGTATGGAAGGAATGAATTGTAACAAGACTTGATCTGTATATTTGGCATGTCAAGAAAAGTGTGTTGTGATTCTAGAGTGTCAGTTTTTCTTATATTTGCTAGCAAATGGCCAATGGGTCTCCTGTTCAGATCCATGCCTGCCTCAATATCCATCACTTTGAATAGTTATGTTTTAAAAGGATGATAAAGTAATTGGCCAACTTAGGTAGTCTCTCCCAATCTATCTCGATGTAGCAATTTTTGTGTCGAATATATGTTCTTCTCTAAGAATGTGTGAATTCTCTTGGTGGTTTTGGCACTAGACTTACTGGAAATGCAATGAAATCATGTAAAAAAAATTTTTTTTTTTTATGTTTGATGTATTTTTTCTTTTCCAATTTTCAAAAATCACATGAGAGAAGAAGACTTTAATAATATGATTTATTTGATATCATTATCTTGTTTTGGTATTTGTTCTATTGCAACTTGAATGTTAGATAACTAACAACACACAAGTAAATTTTAAGGAATGTGACATCACTGTGTCCACAAACCACAGGGCACAAACACTAACATGGTACTATAGTTTCTTAAAAAAACATGGTATTGTAGAAAATATGAAATAGAAGGCTAATACTAAAAATTACGAAAGTATGGAAGGTAAATTGTGTTCAGAAAGTAGCCAACAACTGGAATGTTTTTTTCACAGCACAAAAAACTAGTAATACATGTTAAGAGTCTCACATCAGATAAGAGATGGCCTGACAATGTGTTTATAAGTGGGGGCAATCCTCACCTCACAAGCCGGTTTTGTGGGGTTGTGTTAGGCCCAACCACAATTTCTAAGAATACAATGTGTTGAAGTGTCGAGACTTGTGTCAAGAGTCTAATGTGTCAAACACGGATGAAGGTTTGTTTTTTTGTGCAGAAGAAAATTTCCATTGATACTGCCTATTTAATTCCCGTACATCCAAGACCTCCAAGGTTAAAAATAAAACCTTTTCAAAAAAAGAAGAAAAGAATTATGTTTGAATTCAAATCCTGTTTGTCTTATTTATTTTTCCCGTTTTATTCTTAGAAGATCCATTTTATTATACTGTATTTGTTAATCAAGTACATTTTCTTTTCTTTCCAGCTGCTTTGAAACTTTTGGGCGAGAAAACTACTCTTTTATCACCTGAGGTAGTTGTTGCATCTGGGATTCCTTGTTGCAGGTTAGTTGCTTGACATATTTGTTATGCTGTTATGTCATGAATGAGTCATGATGTTGAACACATGCTTAGAATTATTGTTTGAGATCCATAGTTGGTGTTTTTTCTGCTGATTCTCTTATTCTCTTTGTTGAATTAGTAATAATCCATGCCGGTGTTTCTTTCTAGGTTAGTACAGAATCCTGGTGAATTTGTTGTGACTTTTCCAAGAGCTTATCATGTAGGATTCAGCCACGGTAATTGCTTTGAAGTTTATGTACATTCCTGATATTTTGCAGAATACTGTTGTTGTAGATTTTTACTCTGTAAAATGATGGAGTGATAATGCTGCCACTTCTGTAATGTGTGCTATTTAGAGCTGTTTGACATATGGTGCATGACGAAATTGTCGACATATTGAATGCTTCAATTAAAATTACATGTAGAGTTGTTCATAGAATGCTTTTGTTTTAGAATATCAATATATTCTGTGTGATATGTGATAAGATGAATGACACGACATTTTTTCAAGGGTGAAATATGTTTTTAGGCATAACTTGTGATCACAAAGTGTATATGAAACTATTTTCATCTGATAGCTATAAAACCAATGATGCTCCCTGGTAGTGAATTTTGGGCTGTCAAATGCCAACAGGAGCACAAAATAAGCATATCATTAATGAAAATGCTGATTGGATATACAATAAAAGATATCACTAAAAACAATATATTTGGGAGAAAGATCGGGTAGCAACTGGTACAAAGAAGATTATAGAAACTCAAATGGTGTTTTGGTCATGACTCACAACCGACCAGAGTTGTCAAAAGAGGCAAATAGCGCCGCTATTGCGGAAGAGCGTCAATGTGAGAAGACCAATAGAGGCTCTAGTGAGAAAGTGAATAAAGTGGATGATAGCTGCTCAATTAAAATGTTCTAGTGAGGAACCTTTAGGAGAAATCAACGGAAAAGAACTTTCTCTAAATGGTTTTACTAGAAAAGGCTTTTATTTTCCTTTGTATCTTAGAGGCTCACTATTTTTATTGAGTTATACTGTCTTGTGAGGTTTACCTCTTCAATCTTCGATATAATTCTTATGTGTACAATATGGTGAAATAAAGGTTTTAACTGTGGGGAAGCTGCTAACTTTGGGACTCCACAATGGCTTGGCATAGCTAAAGAAGCTGCAGTGCGTAGAGCTACAATGAATCATCTTCCTATGCTCTCCCATCAGCAACTGCTTTACTTGCTGACCATGTCTTTTATTTCAAGGTGAGAAAATTTTCTAACACAGCATGTATACAATCTAATGGATGTTATATTCTCTTCCCTATGGAATATGAATGGTTGCCTCTATTTTCCTTTCAACTATTTGGTGGTGCTAGTCAATTCTAACTCTTTGTGATGCATGGAATATGTTTAATGACATGGTTGGGCTAGTTGAGTGGGTAGGAAAAACTATTTATGAATTCAGTTTTTTATGTTGTCTTTTAAGCTTAATTAGTTATGGAAGTCCTTTGCTAATATCCTTACTGCATTCAAAGTAGAGTTGTTTGGGGTTTATCAGCTTATACAAAACATTAATGTAAGTCAGGTCTGAGGGATATTTTAGATCAAAAGAATGATCTATATTTTGTTGTATTTGATGCTGTTAGTTCTGTTTACATTTCTTGATTTTCTGTCAAAAATGCTGTTTTTATATTCAAAGGTATTATTATAACATGCATTTTTCTTCTGGTTTTGATTTTGTAGTGTGCCAAGAACACTATTACCTGGTGTGCGCAGTTCTCGTCTGAGAGACCGTCAGAAAGAAGAAAGAGAGATTCTCGTAAAACAGGCTTTTATAGAAGATATGCTGCACGAAAACAAGCAGCTATCCATTCTTCTTGGAAAAGAAGCTACTAAAGAAGTTGTTTTATGGAATGTTGATTTACTACCAGATTCTGGCAAATATCGCCAGTTGCCTGATTTAGCTTCTACTTCTGGAACCTATATGGCGGACATGTCAAATGATAATATTAGTTCTGCTGATAAGAGTAGCCATTGTCTGCTTGATGAGATGAGTTTGTACATGGAGAATCTGACTGATTCAGATGTTGGCTATGATGATCTTCCATGCCACTTCCAAACTGATTCAGGAGCATTGGTTTGTGTGGGTTGTGGAATACTTGGTTTTCCATTTATGACATTAATACAACCAACTGAAAAATTGATAATGGAACTTCCTGATAATCATCTAGTTGAAGATTCCTCTCTGAACTCTGTTGGCTCCCTTCATAGTGCAGTCTCAAGTAATACTTTGTCCTACAATCTGTTTTTTAATCATATTTTCATGCGTCGTTTTCATTTATGCATATTGCAATGTGTAGTGAAATTGAACTTATTAGCCACTACATGTATGACGGAGTTAAATAAGTAGTGTTTTCTAGACTTGCTGTGATGCCTTTTTTCTAAATTGTACATTTCTAAGTTCCTGGATCCAACCAATAGAATACTTATGTTATATAGGAAATCATTGTGTTATGCATCTGTTGCAACTCCCTCAGCACCTTATTAATGTCCTTCCTGCACTGATTCTTCAGAATATTTGAATTGTGAAGTGGCTATAATGAGATATTGCATTGGTTCTTTTATGTAATATTGATCCAAAATGTCAAATTACTCCTACGATATTATTTGGTGTATGCAGCTACACTATTCTTGCTAATTCGACCCCTAGCCATTTACCCTCTGCCCTGTTCGTTGTGAATTCTGTAGATCCTTATCTCATGATTGAATGAGAATGAATGGAAAATAATTTTACCAAACATGTACAATTTCTGATTTGCATCTTCCGACTGTATATTCATGATATTATGGAAGCTGATATGGTTACCAAGATTTTCAAAACATAAACATTTGTTAAAAAGGATATTGGAAGTGCTGAAATGAGTTATGTAATCTGTTTTCCAGGGGATCTTTCTGTTTCTGAACTTGCTTCTGCAAAGGATTCGCCGGATCAGTCATTGAACGAGTGCAATAAATGTTGGAACACCTCCAGTGCATTTTTGAAGCCGCGGATTTTCTGCTTGGAGCATGCTGTTCAGGTTGTGGAGATGTTGCAGAGCAAAGGTGGAGCCAATGTGCTTATAATTTGCCATTCAGGTCTGTTTGAAGATTAGAAACCTGTTTGCATTATCATTCTGTTAAAGTTGGGTAAAATCATATATTAAATTACATAGATGTGAAAGTTTCTTTGTTTTGAACCTTCTTTATTAATATAATATGAAAAAATCTTTAGCTAAATTTATTAAAATATCTTGTAAATCTTTATTGAATCTTGCAATGGGTTAAAGCAGTTTAGATGATCTTAGGAGTAGTTTAGATGATCTTAGGAGTTGTTTCCATATATCATGAATCTAGTATTGTATGAATAAGGTTCAGTGCTTTGTCTTTTGTATCACATCATATCAAATTCAATTCCAGATTATTCTTTCTCAGTTTTCTCATTTACTTCTTTCCCTGCCTAAACCCTATAATTTCAACAAGGTCTAATAGAAAGGAATCCATCTATATGTCATCTGTTGATCATATAATGTATGCTGTGTTTTTTTGGACCAATGTATGATGTGTTGTAATTCAGTTTTTTTTTGTAATCCAGTTTCTTCTGACCTTTACGATTCTGCTTTTTTTGTAGACTATCCGAAAATAAAGGCACATGCCAGGGCAGTTGCAGAAGAGATACAAAGTGCTTTTGATTATAACGAGGTTCCAATGGATATTGCATCCCCAGAAAATTTGGCTTTGATAGATCTGGCAATTGATGGTAAAGAACTTGATGAATGTGAAGATTGGACATCTAAACTAGGTCTTAATCTGCAGTTTTGTGTCAATAATATAAACAAATCTCCATGTAAACAAGTTCCTTTTACACTAGCATTAGGGATGCAGTTCTATGATAAACGTCCTGGTTTATCTTTAAATTGGCATTCACAGAAAGCTCGATCTAAAAGGACAAGTCGTTTAGCTCTGTCTAAACCTGACAACATTCAGAGAAAGAAGGATGATCAATTGCAGGAAAGAATTGATGGCTCCACTGCTGAAAAGAAACTACTTCAATATTCAAGGAGAAAATTCAAGCCAAAGCAAAGTTGTTTCTCTGTAACAAGCACGGCCTGTGAATCCCATGAAAAGTCCAAAAATGTGTCAGCTGTTTTGAGTGCGGAGCATTATAAATGTGTTTCTAAAGATGAGCTTGACACAGACAATTTCAGGAGCGATTGTGCATTGTCCCGTGGCTCTGCTTCTGCTGCAATGTCTCCATTGCATAATGAAGTCCAAAATGCTGAACCTCCCACTTGTATGAGCTTGAATACCAGTGTCTCAGAAAAATGCAGCAAAGAGAACCAGGATTGTCAGAACAATAAATATTCTGGCTCACATACAAATGGAATAGACAAAAATGTTGATGTGTTTGGAAACAACCAAATTACTGAAGCAATTGCCATCGGTAGCAAGTGTGATAACTTAGATTTAGATGGTGAAGGGTATCAAGAACATCAGTCCGCATGCAAAAGCAACCGTGAAGCTGTTTTATCTACTGCTTCATTGGTAAACCAAACTGCTCTCGCTACTGTGGATGGAAGTTTTGGAAGTCCAATTAATAACCAGGCCGAAGAAAGGGTTAGCAATTCTATGTTATTAAAAGAGACAACTGAGGGAGAAAGTAAATCTTTGATTGAAATGGACGAGGAACCTCTAAATGATAATAAAGAAATAAGTGAACATGCTCCTACTACTGCAGACGTTTGCGAAGTTCCAAGAGAGCTTTATGCTTCTGCAAACTTCCATAATACAGTAAACTTAGATGCTGAGATGCAGCGAGAACGACATGTTGGAGAAAGTGGCGAACAGGAAATAATTCAGTCCACTCATATTTCCGCAAAACAATTGTGTGAATCTACAAGTGGGGAATATGCAGAGGGATTGCACGATGAAGTGATTTTGGAGTCTCCAAAGCAGTGTCTGATCCAAAATGAGAATATAACTAATGAGGAACATGTATCTAGTTATGTTGCAAAAAGTGACAATAGAAGTATAACCATATTAGAAATAGGATGTTCTGAAGTTTCAGCAGAAACCAGTCCCAAAGAAGACTCATGTATTCAATTTGTTTCGAATATTGAAAAGGAAATGGAAATCCAACCCATTAATAGAGTTGATGAGGAACCCTCTATATCTATCCAGGAATGTTCTGAAACCGAGAAAAAGACGTGTGGCAGAGAAAATGCAAATGGAAGTGAAGTTGATTTGTTACAAGATAATGGGGAGCTGGAAAGCTATGAATTGACTACAGAAGTTCCCAGATCAAATGCTGGGAAGAAAAAGAAGAGGAAAATGGAAGACACGGAAAAGAACCAATTTGATTGCTATGACTTTATAAGAAGTCCGTGTGAGAGGCTGAGGTCAAGAACCGGGAAGATTGCCACAGGCAAAAGCGTAGGGGACAGCAGCCAAAATGACGAGGAAAATCCGGTAGCTAAAAGGGCACGGAAACCTGCCAAAACTTCAGTTCCTCGCAAGGATAAAAAACCCAATGTTAAAAGGCCGCATAAGTGCGACCTTGATAATTGCCGTATGAGTTTCACCACCAAGGCAGAGTTACAGTTGCACAAACGTAACCTTTGCCCACATGAAGGGTGCGGTAAGAAATTCAGTTCCCACAAATATGCATTGATTCACCAGCGCGTTCATGAGGATGATAGGCCTTTTAAATGCACATGGAAAGGTTGTTCCATGTCATTCAAGTGGTCATGGGCAAGGACAGAGCATCTAAGGGTGCATACTGGGGAGAAGCCTTATCAATGTAAGGTTGAGGGCTGCGGTCTTTCTTTCAGGTTCATATCAGATTTTAGCAGGCACAGGCGGAAAACAGGACACTATGTGAAATCTCCTGCTTGAAAATATTCATTCATTTTGGATTTTTTGCCTATAACATGTGCATATGTCATATAGTAAGGCAATAGCTTTCTGACCATAAACATTCTGGTTAGCTAGCTGTAAAGTTAGGATAGAATGGTTGTAGATGCTCAATACCCAATTCATTTGGAAGTGGTTAGAATTTTGGCATTATTAGAGGGTGCTGCAGCATGTTGGTTGGTCATATATCTACTGGTTTATTTTTTTGTTCTGTTGATTGCATGTACTTAAAGGTAGTTCTTTTAAGTTTTAAGTCTTCATTGGTAGCTGTTCATTGTTGGTGCATAACAGTATTAACTTCATTTGTTGATTATAAAGGGGGACAAGAAAGATGAGAGTAAGAAACAAGGCATGTGCTCTCAATGTACTTTCTATGAATTCCTCTAGCATAGTCACTTCATTTGTTGATTGCAATGTACCAAAAATTGATTGTGCCCGGGAACATCGACACATATGCATATGTATAATTCTTATTTTCTCGAATTATTACTGATATCACCGTGTCCGTTATATATGTTGCCATCACTGCTTCATAGATCATATCCTTAAAAGTTAAAATTAATATATGTATTTTAGGACACATATATGAACTACTATCTAAGAAGGCATTAATGGTTTCAGGTT
>Ga0228711_1000248_pt1 | contig 57542 bp, 25 predicted proteins | sample MedpolnodulmetaG_2_FD_177996 | JGI IMG/M metagenome (GOLD analysis project Ga0228711, IMG submission 177996) | Root nodule microbial communities from Medicago polymorpha collected in Santa Monica, California, United States - brown nodules | ecosystem: Host-associated > Plants > Roots > Nodule... | reverse complement strand
TTGCCACTTGAATCCTTTTTTTTTTTTTTGACTAACCAATTTTTTTTTAAAGTCAAATGAATCAAATAGTTGAATCTAATTATTTGATTATAATCAAATTTATATTTCATATAGGCAAAAATTCTCAAAGAAGGTCCTCCTACGAACTTATCCTTTATTATAAAAGTTAGACTTGATGAGTTAGCATGTTTGCCTTAATCCCTTGCATTTTTTTCTCCTAAGCATGTAATTATTACTAATCTAATCTCCCAACCACACTTAATCACAGCCGTTGATTTAAACTCTATTTTCAAACTCCTCACTTTCTCTCTCATACAAAAACGTCATAATGTCAATTGAAAACGGTGTTAATCATACTCATTTTCCCTCCCTAATACGCAATTAATGTTAATCAACTCAGTCAACCACTCCCTTCATCTCAGCTATAGATCTCATAGCCTTTCATGTATTAATGTTAATCAACTCAGTCAACCACCCCCTACATCTCAGCCGTAGATCTCTTGACCTTCCATGAGATTTGAAAGCTCAACTAAAACTTAAGACTAAAGAGATGCATGATTCCAGCCCTAAATCAAAACAGACTTTCAATTCCCTCTATGTCATAAATGTTGGTGTGCCTGGTATGCCTAAAAATAGGCTTTCAATAATGATCGAGTAAACACATAAAAGACAAGTCAACCTGTATGCATTTCAGGAAAACTAACCAATAATATCATTTAATTATTCTTTGTCTGCTTTTAATAGCGTTTAATTATATCAAAACAGATGTGATTAAAGAATTAAATGATATTATTGACAATTTAATACTCATGCAAAAATACATGATGTCTTTTTATTGAGTCACGTTAATTGTGGAAAATAGGAGTATTGTTATTATATACAAAGTCATCTTAATTAATGCATTTGGTGAAGAAAAAAGTAATGATATTTATTGAACTTAATGATATTTCGTAAAGAATAAAAGGAAAATTACCACGTAGTTATTGCTAATTGAATGTGTTAAATCTTGACTCGTATGCTCATGATGGTTAACAAGTCAAATTTCAAATATTTATGAAACTTAATAATGTTTCATTTTGAATAAAAGAAACTTATCGCTCATACGAAATAGAAGAAGTTAGTAATGCTAATCGAATAAAAGAAAAAAGTAATGAGCTTTATGGAACTTAATGATATTTCATGAAGAATAAAAGAAAAATTAACATGTAGTTATTGCTAATCGAATTTGAAATTACCATTCATCCATGTTACAAGTCAAATTTCAAATATTAATTAAACTTAATGATATTTCATTGTGAATAAAAGAAACTTATTGCTCATTATTGCTAATCGAAAATTCAGGTTATGAATAGATGGTAAAGTAGTAAACCAATGTCCACGCCAAAATGTCAACTATTGGTATTTATGATTGACACTAATACCTTTTGGAATTGGAAATGTCATAATGCATTACAAAACATTATGCAGTAATTACTTTTATGGCTGCAATGAATAGTAATTATTACCAAAGAAGACTATGGTCATTCACATTTAAAAGTTTCAAATTCAACTTACCAATTACCTATACAAATACCACTTAGTTATGAGAATATAACTATTCTGTTCTTTTAGCAAAAATAGTTGTTTCTTTCAATTGCTAAGATGACAAACATTTTCACCGCCATTTCAGCCGTGGCAGGTGGGAAGAAGGATTTGAAGTTGATTGTACGTGTGACCCATATATGGCTGATCCGTGATAAGGAAAATCCAGACGATATCATCTTCATGAACATGATATTGGTTGAAGAGAAAGTATATTATATAAACTTCATGTATAACCACGAACACTAATTCAAGTTGCCACTACGATTACATATATTCTGGTTTATGTTAATGACATGTTATTTTTGTTTAGCGAGGACGGATCCATACCACTGTTCGCAAATACCTGGTGCCAACGATTCAAAGAATGGTTGAAGAAGGAAGAACATATAAGGTAGAGAATGTCATGGTAGGATTTAACGAGGGGAATTACAAACTCTTACCACACAAGTACAAACTTAACATGATGGAAAATGCGAGATTTACTAAGCTGAATGCAAGCAATGTGCCTCGGAATGTGTTTGAATTCATGTCTTTCAAAGACATTTTGATCTCTCCGGAAGAGGACGTGGTTGCTGGTATGAAATCCTACCTTTTAGTTATACGAATTTGTTTTTTTTCTGTTTATGTAAATGATAATGCAATTTTTTTTTGTTGTAGATGTCATTGGTTATATAGTCGAGAAAGATAGTGTAAGAGAAACCGAGAAGAGAAAATTTGTACTTGGAGCAAAGGTTATATCTGGAAGTAACATCAGCGAAAAAGTTTTCATACCCAGGTTATCTCTTTCACCGTTTGATGTTAAAATTCCTTTCAAATTTCAAAGAAAACAATTTTCAATATCTGTTTCATTTGCCATGACAATCAACAAGAGTCAAGGGCAATCACTTAAAAATTTTGGAATTTATTTGTCGAGTCCTGTGTTCTTGCATTGTCAGTTGTACGTTGCAATTTCCAAAGTCACTTCAAAACAAAGTTTGAAAATACTAATCGTTGATGGAGAGAACACTAATACGACCTCAAATGTTGTTCATCACGAAGTCTTTCGTAATGTACCTTGATGGTTAATGTTCAAACTTTTTGTTTTGTATGCTACCATTTCATTTTGTTGCTATTGTTGTCTTATAGGGGAACATATTTTTAAATTGTTATAAACTTCTATTAACTATATATGTTACATTTTTGCGACTGATACGATTAATTTCTACGTGGTATGACCCGTGCTGTAGTATCAATTCAAATTTAATGATCTGCACAAAATTTTCAAAGAATCTCGTCCTACTACTAATAGATTTTCAAAGAATCTCGTCCTACTACTAATAGAAACATTATTTTTGAGCGACTAATACCAACAATTTATTAATGCAAATTAATAATACAAACAATTTATTAATGCAAATTAATATACCTCTAGCTATAGCTTCTTTTTTTTGTTTTGACAGAGCCTCTAGCTGTAGTTAGACCTTGGTGAATAGTTATACTATACACCTTGTGATTAGTTATACTAAAACCAACAATTTTTTGTGATTATATTAGCGCTGAGTCCGTTTTACGCTAGAGTATAGAGTAGCGTTCCTCTTTTAGACCAAACTGATTAAGTTTTCCAAGAAGTAGCGCCACATTGGGTAAGTGGCCAAAAACTTGGATTATAAATATACACATTGTTATATGCACATACACCAAGGTAGTGGAAATAGGAAGTAGCATATCAATTTAGAAGTTAATTAGTATTTGAACAGATGGTTATAAAAAAAAGGAATGATATATATTTGTACAACCAACAATTAATTCGTTATTTTTCAATATTCTTTGTTTAATTTTGATTTACGTGCTTCTCACAATATTATAGGATGTTGCATTAGTTGTTTAATTTTTGCTGTATAAATAACACAACTCATAGAAAAAATAAGTTGGTCAAATAAGGAAGATAAGAGTTTTTTAAAAGATAAAAATATAAGAGTTGAGTTACTTTTAAAGGGGAGAAAAGTGACTTTTAAAATAGTCCTTTGTTTATTTTATATAATATCATATGCATATTCCAAAATCTTAAGTCTAATATATGGACATGTTTAGGGACTAGGGGAAGGACAGATCTAATCCCGGTCCATAAAAGAATTATGCATGTCAATTTGGGATGATAAAACAAATCAAAATCAAAGACACTTTACCCAAAAATAATAGTGTCATCTCTTTGTGAGACCAAGACTATATCTTTTATCTACTTATCTCTAAGCTAGGTGTCCGTCTTAAGGGTGTGTTAATGACCTTGCCCATATGTGTTCGGTCCCACTTGAAACTAAAGAAAGCAATATAGTTAGTCCCAATCACAAGTCTAATCTTAATTTGCACTATTTCTCTATAGTAACACTAACGATGCTTTGTAGCACACAAAAAGGCAGATCCAGTTACATGTGATGAGTGTCACATAAGTAAGACTCATTATTTCACTTTAGGACCTTACAAATTTAATATCTCAATTTTCTTCGTTCTTTTGTGAACACTAGTCTTTGAACTGATTTATATTGGGAACAGTTTTGTTGTTTTATTTTATACAATAAATATGAAACTGATTTGGCTCTAATCACCCTTTTCTAACTTTGTTCGTTTGCTTATTTTGTTATCAAGCTTATAAAAGTTTTTTAGAGGATTGGGATTGGTGATCCATGAGCCCACATGTCCATGTGTTAAAAGGAGTCGAAAACGCCTTGACACAAGGGTTAACCAAGTGATATGATATGTCACCATAAACTTAAAATATCGCCTAAGGTATTTTTAGGAACCACTATAATTAGCCGTTTTTGACTCCAAGTGGATCCACAAAGTACTTCTATTAGTTCTATAATAACCTTGAGATTTTTATACCTATGAGATGAGATGAGATGAGATGAGATTAACACATGCTCGAGTGTTGTTTAGAGTTAATTTTTTTTATAGGGAGGTAAATGGTTTTTATGTATTCTACGAATAAAAAGTAATCATCAAACTTTGAAAAATAAATTTGCACAATTTTTAATACATAGATTCTATTTTTTTTTATCTTAACATGTGGTTTAAGGGCACTTGTGTCACATGTTAACATTTTTTTTTAAAAAAAAATCATAGATAATATAACTAGTGTATTTTTTTGGCGTTTTCCTGGTTCCATATATAATATTATTGTTTGGGATATATGTATAATATTTATTAAAAATTTATATATTTCAAAAATAATAAAAGAAAAAATATTACTCATATATTAATTCTCAATTTATTACATGAACTATTAATATCTATCTTAAATAGAAAATAAATAAATCCTAATTGTGAAATAATAATGAAGAATATGTGTTTATAATGGTCACATATATAATTGATTAAAATAAATATTTTTAATTTTACTTAAATATTTTAAATTGTCTTTATCAATTTATTATTTAAAAAATAATATATATATTGCCTCTATAGTTTATTAACTAGTTTTTTTTGTTGAATTCAACGGTGTGCGCAACATCAAAGACTAAACATTTTGAAGTAACTCAAATTTATTTAAGAGATTAACATCAAACCCATACCATCCTTAAAAAAAACCAAACCCTAGACCAAATAGTTAATGAACCCAAATATCTACCATTTATGTCACACTATGGTGATGTTTGCTAACTAGCTAGAATAGAAATGCATATTATTCGTTTCTAATAAAAACATCACCTGTAAACTCATTCACTCTTTTCACTTTAATTATTTGACCATCATTAAATTAGATCAAAGGTGACATGCATTATAAAACAAATATATCACATCAATCTAATTAAGTGCACATCGAATTAAAGAAAAATGGTCATGTATATCTTATCGAATTCTTTTCAATATTTAAAAGAGAGGTTGGAGAAGTATGATAGTAAATCCAAAAGCAACTGTTTAATCTTGGCTTAATAATATAGGGATATACATATTTGAACATTACGTAGGATATGTTTATCAAGGTATATTCTTCTTTCATTTTCAACTTCTTTTCCCCTCTTGTTATTTTCCTTTTGATTTCCATCTTGAATTAATTGATTTCATTTCACGGAGACACAAAATGAATCGCATCAACTCAAGAGGTTTCTGTGCAGAAGTCTTTGGCACTTGGCTGTTATGCATTACAAACTGTTGCATGTTCCAACCATGGATTGGTCTTATGGCAGCAAATCCTTAACTATGTATGATTGTGATGTACAATGACTCCTTAACCAGAAAAATAAGTTAATTCGGTTAAATCAAGACATGTTTTCAGTAGCTAATTAAGTGCATTATTTGTCGGTTTAATAATGTTTGGTGCCGCGTACAATCAGGATATATAGAACGCTGCTTTCCTTTCTTATTCATTCTTTTGACAAAACAACAAAATATTTTTAGGCTTGATGAATATGTGAAATTTTAAGAGAAAGGGTAATCATACCTTTTTTAACGATTGATAACCTTGGAAAAGTTATTATAGTTCCTGGATCTAAGACAGACATAAACGCTTACGTTTTTCCCGCTTTTATTGACGATAAACGATAAAATCATAAAAAATAATTAAATGAAGGCTAAAATTGAAAGAAAAATGCTGTACCTATTATACTATGCCTCCCATTGTTTTGAATTGTTCTTATTTCACTGATATTTAATTAATTTTTTTTATTGATAATTTAAATAATAAAATTGTTAAAATTAAAGGTGAAAATGAAAATTTAAGAAAAAAAATTCAGCCCAAATGTATTTCCTTTATATATTGTTATAGATATTGTAATTTGGTTATTTTTTCTACAAGAAGATGCTTATAACATTCACTGGTAATAATTTGGTCGATACATAAGAACCAAACAAATGACCCGTTAAATCCAAATCAATTCTTGTTCAAAATAAATAAATCCAAATCAATTAAATTAGTTCATTTATTTTCCATTTTCTTTTCTAAAATGAACCAAATTAATTAAATCCTCATCTATTGAATTGGACATTGATTTAACATCATTCAAATTCGACCATCTCAGACATGAACCCAAACCATTATATTTCATTATTAGTTATTTTAATTTCATAGCATATTAGTAGTGTCATCTTGAAAAAAAATATAATGTGTTCATGTATCTTTTTAATCATTATACATCATTGATTTTTCTTAAAAAAAAATATCATTTATTTTGTTACAATATATATTTTTATTTATGATGTGTTACCAAATATGTAATGTTTGATTAAAAATTGATTTTGATTTAGATTTTTTAAATTTATAAAATTAACCCGATCTTCATCAATTTAGTTTGTTTCGAATTCAAAATATTACAAAACCGAATCAAATTGCCTATTTTTTATTGGTTCAAATTCATTTTCTCTCAAAATCAAATCAAATTGATTCATTAATTACACCTCTATTTCAAAACATCAATAAAGAGTTAAATACTAGTTAGAGATTGATCTACTTTTACTAACACATGAGATGCTTCGCCGGTCTCTTAACAAACCTAACACATGAGTTAATTTTATTTTTTATTTTTTTAAAAAAGAACATATTAAGTTATAACCTAAAATTCTTAGACATTTTCCTTGCTATGGTGTAGTTGGACAACTATTCACTTGGAATATAATTCAAAGTCTACCTACTCTAGCTGAAGATCATGAATCCACGATAAACCAATTAATAAACCACAAGGCACAAGCCTCACCCTCTCAACGAGCATAACAGTGAAACCCTTCAATTTTAGCAAGCACGATATTGGAAGAAAAAGTCTAACGACCTTTTAAATTGGTTATGGTTATGAAACTCTTTTTCCTCTCATAACTCTCAAATTATTAAAGTATATATAAATATTTTTGTTAAGAATAATGTTTCCAAACACTATAATACTTTTGTTAAGAACAATGTGTCATATTTTTTTTTAAATAACTGACGCAGGTTGGCCCTACTTCATGTATATATGGACAAGGATTAAAAATTGAACCTCCATCTTTTTCACCGATGTGGGGTTGATTTTCTTTAAAGCCACTAAAATCAAATCGAGTAGTTGAGATTAGGTAAAACTGTTAGTGGTTGCAATATTTCTATAGCTTTGGTGCTAGCTTCCCAGCATTTATTATTTGTATAATGGGGTGCCTCAACACACTACCATTTGTATACCAATTTTTTTTTTTTATATATATATAATCTTTGATATAGTAAATAGAAATTGTTAGGAAAATTAAACTCGTACATGTCAAAGATTAATCCACATGCATGTATGCATGTGAATCTTTTGCTGAACACATAGTAGCACACCTGAAACAAAGTAGTAGCACTCACAAACATTTAACACGGTTTGACACTCCTTTGTCTACGTATACAGAAACATATCAGTACAATGTATTCATTATCTCAAATGGCATTACAATAATATCAACTTAATTAGCTCCAGGTTGTGCATACTCTCATCGATAAGTACTTACAAGAATGTTAACACTCAAATCTCACATATCAAAAGATCACCCACACATCTCACGCATTAAAAAGATGGTTGGAGATAAAGTTATCAAAAAGTTAAAAATTCAAAAGTTCAACTTACAAAGCCTCCTATAAGTTCCTCACTTACCCCGTAATTTTTTTTTAAAATAAAAAAAACATTTGAAAAGAAAAAGTTGGGGTATGTGGGTCAGCTTTAGTTCAGAAGACTTTGAGGGCATATCTAAGTGTTTATGGAAGGTTGTTCAATATCAATATGTAACTCAATTTTGCTTCCGTTGGATTCGTAACTTTTGATCAATTTTTTTTTCCGACATTAACAATTTAAAAGTGTCTGGTTTTGTGAGTTTGCAAAAGCTGACAGTTGTAGCTAGGGATACCTCTTCACAAAAGTAATTGTTAACTGTAACAAAATGAACCACCAATTTTCTCTAATATTTTTTTTTTAATTCTTATAAACATACTTGATATGTAATATTTTATAGCCACAGCATGCCATATACTACATCCGCCCATACAAGTACTCTTATTCATACGAGATGACACAAATCTCACTTATGTATATTCTTGTATCTCTTAGTTTTCCACTTAATTACTCGCATATTTAAAAATTTGAATTAATTTTTCAACAAATTTAAATTTAGTACTCCTTCCGTCTCATTTTAACTGAACCCTTGACTCATTTCACACTTATTAAGAAAAAATTTATAAATGAGAGAGAGAGAGAGAGAGAGAGAGAGATGAGTTTGAATGTCCCTATCAACTATTGGTACATTCTTCTTTATCATAAATGCAAAGTATAATATATTGAATTGAGAGTGGTGAAAGTAATATTAATTAATGTTATAATTGGAAAAAAGTAATTAATAATATATTGAAAAGTGAAATAGGTCAATTTTTCTGGGACAATATTTTTTTGCAAATGACTCAGTTATTACGGGACGAAGGGAGTATTTTTTTTTATCTCAACCATATGCTTTCAAGTGGAATGAGACATGTTAATCAAAGTTGGGTTGACAGATAAGTAAAGTCTGACCGAACATTATGTTAGTTAGGATTTAAAGTTGTGTTTTGTTAAACAATTTTTTAACTGAAGTTCATTAACCACTTAAATTTAATCACTTGGTTAAATATAACTTTTGTTAAATATAGATATTGGGCCGGTCCAAGGGGTCTGCCACTAAAGTCAGGGTTTTAGGCCTCCAAATTTTCCAGGCCTCAAATATTTTTTGCTTTAAATATATTTTCGCAAGTCAAATTCTTTGAATATTTTTGCGCTTAAACTATTTTAGTAGTTAAATGGAGAGTTGTAGACTTGAAGTTCCTGTTGCAAGTTTGATCTACATATTTTATTGGAAATATGATGTTAGTTGTCTATATTAATTATTATTTTTAAATATATATTACTAACTAAACTAAATTTTTGTTTAAAAAAGTTCTGGCACTAATGAGATTGAGTCTAATGGAAAGGAGTTAGACTCTCACAACCTGACAAATCAATGTTCGAATTCTAACTAGAAACAAGATCCATATTTATTGTCCGACATGCCTCAAATAAAATCACACATTTAGGCTTTGTTTGCGAGTTTTGAGGGGAGGGGAATGAAAGGCTTAAGAGGGGAAGGGAAGGGAAGAGAGAAAGGAGGGAAGGCCTTCCCCTTGTTTGGGAGTTAAAGAAACCAACAAGGAAAGGAGATGGAGGACTTATGTGATAATTTTACTTTTTTATACCATTTTTCTCTTAAAATCAATACATTGTGATATACTTTGTAATTTATCTTGTAAATTATAATTGAAATTTTGAATTATTATGAGGACAAAATTGTCAATTTGTATGTTTAACCCCCCAAAACCCCCCAATTTGGGGGAACTTTAAAATTGAACAAATGAAGCCCTTCAAAAACCCCCAAAACCTTTTCCAATTTTTTTAAAACTCCCAAACAAGGGTTTACCTCTCCATAAATCTTTCCTTCCTTTCCCCTCCCCTCTAAAACCCAACTCACAAACAAAACTTTTGTGTTCTTAATTTTTATGTTTCTCTATCAACAAACTTAAAAGATCTCTATTTAAAATTCGCTTTAGACTTAGAAATACATTGGACCGACCCAAAATACACTTGTACTTAAAAAATAGTAAGTTTAAAAGTTAAGCAGTTGTATTTGGAAGACTTGCGTGCGATGAAATAAAACACTTGTTTTGATATTTAAATTATTATAGTACTGGTACTAGATATGGGAATCTTATAATAAACTTTTCTGCATACTTATATTGTTCCTTAATTAGATTGAAGGCTAAAATATGGTTTTGGTCCCTGCAAATATGTTTCGTTTTGATTTTAGTTATGTAAATTTTTGTTGTTGTTTTTGGTCTCTGCAAAATATTTTGTTTTTAAAATAGTCCCTCCAGGGACTATTTTCAAAAGTAAAATATTTTGCAGGGACCTTTTTAAAAATCAAAAGATTTTGCAGGGACTATTTTTCTAATAAATGGGTTTAGTCATCATGTGCCACGTGTGCAAATCATCACTAAAGTGGGATCAGAGACCAAAACCAAAACGAAACAAATTTGCAGGGACCACAAACAACAAAAAAAAAATACAGAGATTAAAACCAAAACGAGACATATTTACGAGGATCAAAACCATATTTTAGCCTAGATTAAGACATTAAGATGTCATTTGTCTATATAGTTTTGGGACGGGTGTCTTATTTGTTAGCTGTTTGCCAAATCTATGAAATTCGAATAAGCATTTGTATGTGTATTAGGAAGCAGCAGTATGTGGAGCATCATTTCCAAGCTATATGGGATGGCGTAATCCTCAGATTTTATTATTATTTTGTACAGAATTACGGGTAACTTTATGCAATTGATATATTGGGTGTGCTAATGATGCTAGTCATAGGTGAAGCATCGGTCCAGCACATATGTATTGAAGAAAGCAAAAACAAAATAGAAAAAATAATAATTAGTAGGGACAAATTTGGATGGTCCACCGGAGAGCCATTAAGGCGTAGTTTCAATAGTTGAACCGGACACTCAATATAATTTGAGAAAAATATGTAGACTAAATTTTGATTCTTGTTAGATTTTTCAAAAGAACATAGAGTGAGTTTTATTGATATATTTGTTTTTTTTGAGATTGAACGATGCAGATTTTAAACTCGGATATTACTTTCTATTTTTTAAAAGTAAAAAATATGTTTGAAATCTATACAAAAACATAGGAATATAGGGGATCTTAATTTGTCTAGACACTGATACACAGAATCTTAAAAATAATCGATAAATTAGGATTAATTTTGTTGGAAGGAGGAGATTCGTAAGTTGTGTCATTGTACCCCTCTGAAATACTAAAACGTTAACATTCATGTAATTTAAATCTATGTTCTTTTCCCTTATTCTTCCTCTCTAGCTATAGCTTCAAAATGCTGATAACGACTAAATTATTAACATAATTAACGATAGGGTCTTATTAACGAGTGCCTCCGGAGCACTTCTTAAGTATTCCATAATAAGTAATTATTTTTTAAAAAAGTCAAATGTTTCGATTTCCAATACATTGATTACACATTTTTTCATAATTACTTACTACATATAGTCCTTAAAGAGTGCCCCGAAGACACTCGTTAACATTTTCCTTAACGATATTGCGAGGTGAAACAGACTTGCACGAGACAGTAAATTAATCAATTAATTTCCGGGAGAGTTACAAACATTAGAAAACAATTTGAAAAGATTTTCAAATGTTGATAAAGTGGGACACATTATAGTTTTTGGTGCGTGTAGAATGGACCCCAAACACATCAGCTAGCCTACGGAACATGTGGATGCATACTTAAAATATGTAGAATAGAAATTGAGTTATATATCCTACTGGATTTCTTTTATACACACCAACCGTGTACAACTTGTTTACATATGCATTTAATCAAATCACGTAATGTAGACATTTGTAAAAATATTTTAGGAATCAACCTAATAAAGTGATATTATAATTTGATTTGATAGAATGTATGTGTAAGAAAAAAATTATACCATCATTATATATAAATTAATCTCTATCATATTTATCGGCAAAAGGAGATTTGATTCCAATTTTTCATTATATATAAATTGCTCAAGGTTTACCATATTGTCTTAAACAACAACAATCCAGTTTAAAAGAGTAAATAAATAAATAAACGTAAACAATGAAGACATATGTTTGATAACGACCTAGTAACCACGACTTACACTTAGTGTATGTTTAGTTTCACGTTTGCCCTGAATACTAGCTTCTACATCGTGGTTTTTTGCCCTAATTTCTATTAAACTCCGTTTTGCAAACACAATACCAAACTTAACGATTTCTAACACAAACTTAACGAATACTAGATAGTAAAAAGCAGGGTAAGGGTAAGAAACCAACAACCAACCTATCAAATCCATGTTTATATAGTACGTACCATATCACAATTATAAACAACGTTCCCCTCCATGGGAGGGAGATTCAGAGATCATGAGTGTCACCAATTACTCTTGCAGTTGAGAAACAACTCATTGAACCACTATAACAAGTATTTAACAACCCAATGGCCCCTCTCACAGCTCTTCATGTCTTCTATGAATGGAGCAATATTTCATTGTTTCCCCCACTATCATTTCAAAATTTATATTATCATTTCATCAAACTTGTACATATTTTTCAGTATTGCATGTGCCATGCCCATACTCCTAATATTCTTTCCAAGAAAACGGATCTTAATGATAATTTATATTTTCATTCAATTGCAACTCAACTTAGGTCTATAATACTATATATTATGCACTGCTAACGAATCCAATATTTACCCATACATATACATATCCTTTGTATTGATTTCATTTTTTCTTTTTACAACATATGGGGCCAACCCATGTCAAACTCAAAGGCACATTTTTTTCATTGGTTCACAATTTGACTCGACTTAATTGTAGTGTGAATAGAAAGAAATTAAGGAGATGTATGGTGGTTTCATTGACCAATGTTGATTGAAACACGAGTATAATTATTGAGCATGTGGGATGCATGAAAATTAGGCACAAAGAAATGGTTGAATTGCATTAGTGCATGATGGAGGAATTTATGATTGAAGTTGTGTTCGCTTATTAGGTATTTGTATCATATCATACAAGGATGGGTCGGTGGTACATTTTGCATGTGGCCTTCTATAATGGCGGTTCTGTGCACAGAGTCAAATAGCCTTGCGCATAATTTAACTAGCTACCTAGGGACAAATTCTTGCAGTGATCGTTGGGCCATCCTTTTTCCCTTTTTCAAAAGTTGTTGATTAATAACTTTCCAAGTAAGCAAAATTGTTAGATAGTACATAGTGTATAATATAACAGTCAAAGAGAGGAATAACACAGGTAAAGTGATCCACTCCAAATATAAGTGGAAATTAAACGAAAGGAAATGTTAACGAATGTCTTTACGACACTGCTTAAGAATTTTAATTGGTAAGTTTTCATGAAAATATGTGTATCTAATGTGTTCAAATTTAAAATATTTTACGTTTTTACAAAGTAATTTTTAAATTTAGAATTCTTAACGGTACACTAGGGTTACTCATTAGCGTGACCCATAAGTAAATTAAGCCATGCAACATATATACTCCTATATATCAATCAAAAGAAGTATCGAAAAATATTAACGATTAAGATTCATGAGGTTTGGTAAAATTCATATGAATTTTAACCAATAAAAGAGTGTTGTGTGTCAAAAGTGTATTTCTTAGCGTTATTCATCGATTGATAATTTCATCTCTCTTCATTTCTTTAACTTTCTTTCTAAGAAATCATTTCGTTTTCCTTTCCATATATATCATACCAAACAAATTAAGCCAAGAATAGTTGGACATAGACACGAGTCACAAGTTACTTCTGTAGTTCTGTGTCTCTTCTTGTGCCTTGGCAAAAGTTTTTCTCAAATGTAATTTATGTCAAGACATAATTAAATTATTGATGGAAGCAAGCAATGGCATCTTCTGCATCAGCTGGGTACATTATTGCAGAAAAAAGAAAGATCCTTTTGAATATTTTGGAGAAACTTATGGAGCCACAAATTTTATGACCTAAATTTCCATCAATTTGGAGAATCGACATTCACGCGGTCGACACATAAAAGGTAGTTTAATTAAGATCAAATTGTCCACATTATATGTTCAGTAAATATATATTTCCTCATATAAGTTACCCCATCTATATCAACGATTAAGATTTGTCATAAGTTGTCCAATCTATATCAACGGTTAAGATTGTCAAATGTGTGAGTCTGTGACGCATGAAATCATTTTCGCACATTTTTAAATCTGAATTTGATGTCAAAGAGTCATTAAAAGGAAAAGTTAGAAAAGAATAAGGAGCCTATCAGGGCTCTAGATTAGATATGATAATAGTGGGGCAAGGGGAGACAGGTTTCAAATGATGCCTATACTGTATTCATCTCTTGAAACTCTTTCTACCGTTTTGATTTCCACATGGTGTCAGTAATCTCTCACCTGAATCCCTCTGCCTAGTTTCCTCAGTTTGTATAGCATCGTGATAAATTTGGATGCATGGCAAAATTAGAAAGACAAGTAAAGAGCAGCAGTTTCTGCACCCAATATCAATTTGGTTGAGTGGTCCTATCCTTTATTAGCTTTTTCAAATGAGGTACCCGAGATCTCCAAAATAGAGGTCATCTCATGGGTAGCATGAGTCCAAAAAATCTGCTTAATGTTTCCATAGCCAAAATCCCACAATCTCCCAAAATAAAATCGTACAAAACAGGGAAAAGCTGCACATGATGGTTGCATGACTTTGTGTGACACCAATCACAATACACAGTTCAATAGTTGACTACCTCACCACCATGACCTATGTTCATCATCCATCATTCACCATTCATTCATGCATACATGTTATTGGTTTCACTGCTTATCCTTGTTGGATTAATACATACCATTCATTCTAAAACTTACACAAAGACCCAAATAGGTGCTGTACGAAACTATGAATGAACTTGACAGCCACCAAATTATTATGATGAGTATTGAATTAATTGAACCAAAGGTAGTACCACACACTCTATATTTGGTTAATATACGGAGGCTTCACCCTGTTATAACAAACCCATTTCCTAAGAACTGGTGTTTCAGGGTTGCCACTTTCATGCAATGTCTACTCTCGAACAACCTTTATGCTGACACAGATGTACACATCAGACAGTACTACCTCTGCTCTCCACAATCATAAAATTCAATACGTATTGTTTGACCAACTAGGATTGCACATGGGTTCAAAAACTCGGTAAAAATAAAAGAACTAAAAACAACAGCAATCAAAATCAGAATGAAGAGAGAAAAAATACTGTATTCTGTAAAAACTTCAAAGAAAATGGGAAGGGTAAATGCATCAGCCTATGAATTACCAACACGTATCAAAGTGCATACAAGTAAATAGTACTACAATGATAATGCATTCATTCATTTTACCCCTAAAAAAATCATTCAAATGACTGTATTTAACAACATCCAGATCAAGGAGTATGTATGATCATTGCATTTACAAGAAAACGTTCTAGAAGTTATTATTATTATTATATTGCAGAGAGGTAGTTTCTCATTACTAAGGGAACAATAATGCAGGAGAAATATCAAAAGCCAGAAAGTAGGTGTCCCACAAAATGCAAATTTCCAACCACTTTAAATCTTGAACATTAACTTAGTATTCATTAAGCAAAATACAAAGCATGCAGTGCTTCTAGTACGTCGTAGGACCCTCAAGTTATAGTGGATTCCAACACTGACCTGTTTAAGCAGTGTCCAAGACAATGATTTTCCTTAAAATCCACGGTAATAAACATAAAAAATTTAATGTAGATGCAATTATTTTTCAGCAAAGCAATAAGAAACAGACATGGAAATTTGTCAATGTTCTGTGGGCTAATATGAAAGAGGGTGAATGCCTCCTCCAACTTGATATGCTCTTAAAATTCTTTTGGGAGTTAATGGTTATCAGCCCCACATGTCAAGTCAATAAAACAGAAAATGACTAGTTTCACTCGTCCTTTGGTGTGTTCCACATACAAAAATCCACATCCTAAGTATGGTAATAATGCTGCCAGCACAAGATAACAACCACCGTCTGCCGCTAATGTGGCAAGTTTATGAATCTTTTTCCAAAATTGAAAGGAAAGCAAAGAACGATCAATCATTCCATCAAATCAAAATCAACTTATATGATAAAAGCATCACTCACAGTAGGAGGCACATGCAAAAGAAGAAACTTACCTAACAACTTTCCATCCTTCAAATGTTGATGGTCTATGTTTCAGCTTATGGTCGATGGCAGACTAATCAAACAAATTAAATAAAAAACGCGGTCCCTTAAAGCCAGCCCTTCATTAATCAAAGCTAATAGATTGTAGGATGCTATTTATTAACCCAAACTTCAAAAATAAATGCTTAATCTTATCCACCTGAACTGGTGAAGTAAAAATTGGAGATAGACCAGACAAAATCTAACCCCAGAATCACATAATTTATAAACCAGCTCCAGATTCCTAACACTATACAGAACAAACTGTCTTGGTGTCAGCACCTCTGCAAAAAAAATAAAAAATAGAAACCTCTGACAGCTGCAGAAAATTTGGGCACCAGATAAGGAAATCAATGCATACCACACATCCTTTAGTTTGAATGGAACTTGAGACAAAAAGTTACAAATAAATTAAAAACAGACTTCTTTACCACAGATGATATATTGATATATCACATGTCAAAAGTTATTATTTACAATCATGTAGGGGAGAGTATAGAGAAGTAAATAGTTAAATTCCCAAGGAATAAATAACTAACAGCAATGATACCAGAAAGCAATTTAACTAATGAATGAAGAAAGAATTAAGACCAAGTAGTATTTGCTGGATGTTAGTCATACAGGGATTCAAAATCATCTGTGTTTGAAATAAGCAACTCTATTTAACTTTCAGATTTAAGTGGATGAAATCCAAACATAAATCACTCCACTTTAAATCAGTTTTTAACCAAAGTAATTCTCCAAATCAAGTGCATTAATTTACATTCAATCATCTAAAGGTTAGTGCTTACAATTTATGACTCACAAGAGAGAGGAGAGATAGCAAATAGTTGCAAGTACAGACAAAACTCTGATGAAGAAAAGGGAAAGGAGGAAAAGGAAAAGGCAATCTTTATAGTTGTGAATCTTAAACCTATTTCATAGGCAACTGTTCTTAGAGACCAATCTGAACAAATAAAGATAAAGAAAAGGAAAACATGCACTACAAGAATCCAGTCGACAAGCTTGACCAAGAACCTAATATACAGCTTCATGCTTTAACAAATAGGAACCTTCCTAACCAATGCCGTCCGTCCAAAACCACATGTGCACGACCAAAAGGCTGCCACGAAGAATACCGCTCACCAATTCAAAAATAAATTTCTTAAACACTTTCTCATCATTTTTCCCCCACTCTTCTTTGTCAGTTGAACGCTTAGCGTGCAATGCCGTGCATTATAATGCTTCATTTGGATTCTCTCTCCCACTTAGTGTTTAACACTCTGTCTTGATAAACTCTACCCCTCATCTAAGCAACAACATAATTGGAGCAAGGGCCACATTACACTTGACATGGACAATATGTAGTCCTTTTCCCTATCATTTGTTTTCTTTCTAATTTTCTCTGGCCAAGTCATCCCATTAATGAAAAGTCTGAAAACAAGTTAAAATGGATTGAAATATAAAAATGAGAACAGTCAAGAATCTAGATCATAAAAGGTGAAAATTTAAGAACAAATGACAATTGAAGGCGAAATTGAAACCTTCATGAAATGGTTGATCAGTAACTGTATTTCACAATAACTATTAACTGTTTCCAAAAAAAGAGGAAAGGCCTTTTTGTACTTAACATGAATTAACCTTTTATCACATGCATACAAGGTTTACAAGAATATACTGCATATTACACAAGGTTAGCAAGAATACTATATATTACACCAGTACTTTCACATAAATTAACAAGGACAGATATAAATCAATTTAATAGCAATCAGACCAAAGTCTAAGCATGAAACTAACAGATCAATTTCATCCTAGGTAGCTAAATTTAGCTTCTAACATTTCAATTTCATCTTTTTGTTACAACCTATCCTGCATCTGCCACTATAGATTTTACTCTTTATATACTTCTCCTATTGAAGGTTGTGTTGATCTCTCATTCTCTCTAGGTGTGTGTGAATCCTCAGCTTGCAAATTCTTTGAAAGAAATGGTTGAAGGCTGATTTCTCTCCATAATTTGGTAACAAACACCACACATAAGCAAATGAATTCAATGTTATTAACTATTTTACCTCAAAAATATATCTTGAAAAGTTTATCAGCTAGAACAGTCGGCTCTCGATAACTAAACAAAAAAGTGGACTTTGATATTTTTGCCAAGAGAAAGATAACTTCTTTAGTACAAAAACAAGGACAGACTGAAAGGGCCGGCCCAAGGGTAAGGCTGCTAAAGCCCTAAGTTCAGGCCTACCAACAGAAAGCTATTTTCCATTAGATTTTATAAGCAAAACGACCTCATATGCAAACAAAAAAGGTCACACATATTAAAACTTGTTTTAGCCCTCACTAATGAAAATTATTGGGTCGGTCCTACAAATAGAAACCAATTTAATATCAATCAAGTGTAAGCATTAGTCAAAAAAAGAAAGAAAAAAAAAAATCAATCAAGTGTAAGCATGAAACAGACTTCCTAGGTTTCAAGTTTTAATTCTAACATTTCAATATGATCTTCTTGTTGCAACCTGCTCTGCATCTACCACTATAGGTTTTACTATGGTTCTAACCTTGACATTGAAGCAAATTATGGACAAATGTGTCTGTTCCAGTACACCTTAAAGTCCTGCATTGTTTGGGGATCGAGATCAAGGGTAGTTTATATATAACACCCACACTCCTCTAACCAACAAGGCGCCTTTTACAAAGGACAAAACCGTGGTCTGTGAGGGCTCACGCAACGATCCAAAGTGAAGAATACCTCGGAACGTGGTGTAGGGTACTTAAGGTTGGAACGAAACATTGGTACCGTCTATGGGAATCAGACCCACATGTATAGCGTCCAATGCAGTCACAATTACAGGCGGGATGTCATTGAAGAGACCTCTAAAACCTTGATAGTGGACACAATTTTTATGGGTTTAGTGCTTTATATACTACTCGTGTTGAAATTGATCTCTCTGTGTGTGTATGTCCTCAACTTTAAAATTCTTTCAATGACACACATTTGAAGACTAACTTCTCTCTATAACTTAATTTGATTACAGACATCATCATACATAAGCACATGAGTTGAACATTATTATCTACTTTACATCAACAAAATATCTTATAAAAATTATCAGCCAGAAGAGTCACCTCTTAATAATCTATCAACGAAATAACTTCTTTATTTCAAAAAATTCGAATTGCCTAACTCTTGTAAGTTTTAGAATTAATCCTACATAGCACCGGCAATTCAAATTGAAGGCGTGTCTGGTGTCCGACAAGACACTGATACACATATTTACATTCAATCACTTTCATTTTCTTGAAATAACAATCCAACTCGAACAATTCCAAATCTCAACGTTCTTACCTCAAATCAAAACACTGAAATTGAGAAAGCGCAATGTAATAAAAGCTTCCAGAACACCAAAGCAAGCTCCGACGATAACATCAAGAACATAATGCCTCCCAAGAACAACCCTAGAAATAACCGTCGTCAAAGCCCAACACCAAACCACAACAACCAACAAATTAACAGCCATAACTTCATCTCCACTAATCCACCTCTCAACAAATACTGCAATCCGCGGATGATTCGGATGGTTGACCGAGTCAACGATCCAATCACGCGAGAGTGAAAATATCGAAGCAATGAAACAAACTCTGGATGAGTGACCACTCGGGAATGAGAATTTATCAACGGGAACAACAGCGTTGTAATCACCGTGAATAGAATACAAAGGACGAGATCTACGAACGAGAAATTTGGTGAAACCGATGAAAATGAGGTCGAGGATGGAGCAGATGAGGAGAGGGAGGAAGAGGTGAGGACGGAGAGGAGAGAGATTGGGTGTGGCGAAGAAGAGTGAGAGAGTGACGGGGAAGAATAAGCGGAAATCGGCTAAGTGTTCGAGGAAGCGGAGGAAGTGTTTTGGGGCGTGGGGGGAGGTGAAGGTGTGGATGGAGTGGGAGATTGTAGCGTCGAGAGATGTGATGCGGTGGAGGAAGGGTGGCGGTGTGGTGGTTGGTTTGGGTGGTGGTTTATCGACGCCCATTGTAGATGTTGAGAAAGAGGTGGCTGTCACGGATTGGGTAAGAAAGAAATGGAATGTCCTAACGGGCTAAACGGTTAGGAGTGTGCAACGACGTCGTTTTTAGGTTTATTAGTTTTTTTAATAATTTTTGTCAATTGATACTAAAAGTATATTTTTGGCTTGTTTGATCTAATGGTCTCCTAATTCATTTCAAGTTTTCATTGATCCCACAATTAATATAAGATACGTTTTGGTCTCTCACTTTTTCCTCCGTTTGCCAAATAAATCCCGGATGTCAAAACAATATAAGTTCCGTTAGTGACAGTCCATCACTTTTTTAATTTTAACCTTTGATCTTTTTTTTCATTGTTCTAATTCATAAAAGTTGCATCAAAAGTTTAAAGCGGAGAGATGTTGGTTCCTTTCCTGTAAAAGCAGTTTCACATACAAGTTGAAGCTTGATTGCAAGTTTGATGTTGTCATTCCTTTTATATTTCTCGTCTGCCAAACCCGATTGAAGTTGAAGTTGAATCTTAGATATACAGAATTGAACTCAAACAGAGACAACAAAACCATCACTTCACACCTTAATCCTCTCAGCATCATCGTACCCATGAATTGTTGTTGTTGCTCTTCTTCTACTATGATCCTCTTCGATTCACGCCCTTGTTCCAAATTCAAATTCAAACAATTTCTCATCAATTCTCCACCCTCCTTCGGAATTCAAATCAAACCCAGCTTTAAATTCAATAGAGATCATCACAGACAAAGCTCCTGCAAGGCAGTGTTCGCCGATGATGCTCTGTTCACTGCCGCAATCGGAGCTTGCATGCTCACTTCTTTGCTTCTTCCTGTACCTGTCGCCACCGAAGAGGAAGAAGAATCTTCTTTAACTTCAACAGATACAAGGTTGGCAGTAATGGGGATCATGAGTTTCAAAAGCAAGTGTTACCTTTTTTTTATTTATTAAAAGTTGTAGTAATCTTGTTACTATTGATGAGCTTGCAGCTAAAATTAAACTCATAATTATTTGATGGGGGTTTGGGTTAATTTGATTTTGTGTTTTCTGTTTTTATTTTTTATTTTTATGAAGATGATAGGTTGATGAATGAAGAAGATGAAGAAATGGGGAAAATAGTAGCTATTGGGACCAGGATTTGCTGCTGTAAAAAACCACACGGTTTATTACTGTTTTGATTTATGACCATTGGATCTTTATTGGCATGGCACTATTGTAATTTTATCAAACCATCCAATGGCTGAAATGAAAAACTGTGTTATACTTTACAGCACCAAATCCATATCCGTAGCTATTGATGGTATATTGTAATATATAATGGACCTTCATGATCCAACACTCCTCTTTTTAAAAAATAAATCGAATGGTTTAAATTAAAGAAATTAATAGGGTCTATGGTGGACTATAAATAATGTTGGTCCACTATAAATATTTGGGGTTAAATTTAACAGTCAGGATTTATTTGGCAAAATTAGGAAAAAATGAGGGACCAAAACGCGCGTTTTATTAATTGTGGAACCAAAATGAAAAATGGAAATTAATTAAGGGACCAATAGATCAAATAAGCCTATATTCTTTTACTCAAATAATCTTAACTCGTTTCATTCGTAATAATAGGAGAGATATAATCAAGAATAATAGGAAAAGTACTTTAAGAGTATGTTTTAAGATATATGCCTTTACAAGAGAATGAGCATTACTATTTGTTGATCACGTAGTAAAAACAACGTGAAAGTTGTTGTATAATCTCAATAGAGATCAACGTTCATTTAAAGATAGATCTATATTTTGTCCCTTAAAATAAATTCTATATTTTGTATGTTTGATTTATCTTTAAGCATATCATCTACCTTGACATTCCATCTCAAAGAGTACAGTGTGTGACCCAAAACTATAATTCATTTTAAGGCTTGTAGTAGTTGCTAAACCTCCTCTTGAGCAACCTTCATGGCCTTGGGGCATCAATTTAGTTCGAGCCGAAATAAAAAGGAACTATTATAGTCCCTTAAACACATACCTATGTCAACACACTTGTATTCGAGAAAGAAAGTTGCATCAAGATTACGATTAACAAAACCAGCTTCAGGCGGGCACCAAGATGCAACTGGCTATTGTATGTATAACAGCGCACACGCACACTGCCACGCCTTGTGCAGTGCACAATCATCTTGATCGAGTCTCTTTTCTCATCCCACAACTTAGTATTTCTTTTTTCCATGCAACAACCGTAAAAAGAAAAACAAAGATTTTCAATTCATTCTTACAAGGATCTTAGAGGAATGATTTAACGTAAATATACGAAAAAAGTGAGAGAATTAAGCTAGACATAACTCATCTTCGCATCAAGACATTACTCTACTTTCTTGAATTATGGGATGCTTTTTATGGTTTAAAATTTAAACCATCAAAAACACCCCATAATTCAACCATATAAACACAACACTTTCATGTGAATTTGGAAAAACCACCGCACTATTTTCCATACTCATCTCGAATAAACCATCCACATCCCGCACTTCTTCCATCCTTACTCGCATCATCTGTATTAAGTCGGACCCATCCTTTAGCGGGTGGTTGCCAATGAATATTTGTCTCTAATTTTTGCTGCACCTATACTGCATAACTCATAGCTGTAGCATTCATATAGTGGTTAAGCATCCTCAAAATTTTACTCATATACTGTCTCAGCCTGCAACAACTATCATCATGATTTTCCAAACTCCTCCACTTCCAATGGCACCCAATAACCCAATAATGTGACCAATTAAAATTTGTATTAATACCAATTTTTCAAATATATATATTAAAGATTACTTATACATTAATAGAAGGCATGCAGGCAACAAACTACACCACTAGCGCAAGGGGCAATCCCTCGTCACATGAAGAGTTGAAGAGACTTAATTTCTTGCTCTTTTGGTAATATTCTGGGCCTCTGTTTTCATCAATTTGGTCATGCTCCTTCTTTTCCCACCTGATTAATTTTTAGTGTGCCTTATGCAGTTTAGATTATATATATAATCCAAATGACATAAACACTCCATAAAAACCTCCAAAACACGTTAAAACATTTCAGATTTTAAAATTTGAATAGGAGGCGCAAGATACTTATAGGGTGGAAAAAACAATGGCTTTTGGTCATTAATAGATGGCCAGGCCTACAAATGTTTTTGTGTTGGGAATCCAGCTGCTAGAGAACGTATTTGTATGTTTCTAAGAAAATTATTAATCATACCCCTAAAATTTAGATTATACCCGTCAAGTTAAGATTTATTCTAAAAGCACCTCATTCAATCTTTTTTGGTGATATTTCTTTGGTTCTAAGGACAGTGACACCCAAGTAATCTAAAGTTCACCTCGTTCAATATTTAAATTTATTTATTTTAAAATATTCTCGTGTTTACTGTAAAGATGTCTTTTATAATACTTTTTTTAATCAATGTTGTAAGATAGTTTTTATTGTAACTACAGTTGAAATGACTTATGATGAGTAAAACTATGAACTATAAAGATGAATTTTACGATACAACTATTTTTAAAAACCGGGTTTCACGTTTCAGCAAACTTTGAAAGCTTTCAAATCATCGGTTCAAAAATCAGTTGTTCAACTGCAACATGTCAACTCTAGGGAGAGGAAAAAAGTGATTCAAACTATGGTTGTCATCGTTAACTCTTGTGGTTAGGGCCATTGTTATGCAAGACAATATGATTACCAAAGAAGATCGTCATTCTCCATTTCTTTTAACAGAAGTCGTGCTACTGCTAGATTTGGTCCCCCTTTTCCCTAACTCATTATTCCACTCCCAATTGTAATTGTCACTCCATAAAAAACTTGAAAACTCCTACATGTAAACAACGTGGAAAGACTGATCAGTTATGATTAAAATTTTGCACTTCAAAAATATAATTTGAATTCCATCATAGTTAGTTGCATGTTTCAAAGTTTTTTTTTTTCTAAGGCGTCTGACGGTTACACGAAGGCGTCTGACGGTTACAGATTCGTAGAAATCGTAACCGTTGAACGAAAATCGTGGCCACGTTCTCCATTTAGTTTGAATGGATCTTTCGAAGTACTACGAGCACCCCCTCACGAAGAGAGGGTATGTTAGAAGTAATTGGTCCAAATGTGAGATTGACCTGTTTTGATTTCGGCATATATAAATGGACCTTACTCAACTGCTCGGTCCAAGACACATATATATAATCAATAAATTAATTAAAAATAAAAAGGGCGGCAAAATCTTCTTTTTAAAATAAACTGGATTTTTTTTTTTTTTTTTTAGAATAATATTCTAGCTACTTAGACCATCCACAATAGAGCTCATCTATTTGGGTGCTTAAGTGGGTCACACAAGTACACATCATTCATTTTATAAATTTTTAGGGAAATGTTAACTTGTGCCGTTAAGACACAAGTTAATGAATCAAATATAAAAATATTTTATTGTAATGTGTGTATTACATGTAATCTTTAATTTTTTAGTGAATTGAATGGACAAAATTTTAGAGAATATTTCTTCTTTTGGATTTCTTAACATGTGCCCTAAGGGCACAAGTTAACACTACCCAAATTTTTAATATCAATACCTAATTCCTCCAACGTAGCACCACAACCAAATTTACTAATAGGTCCCACTAATAACTCTATATTATTACTCTCTCTGTTTCTAAATTATAGTCTTTAAGGTTTGTGCACGATTATTAAGAAAATGATTATTTGTAGGGGGTGTAACGGTTCGGTTTGGATAAGTTTTTGGTCAAAAAAATGTCTGAACCAATGAAATCTTCATTGGATCGGTTTGGTTCGGTTTTTACTATTTTTCAAAAAGAAACCGAACCAAACTAGTTGGTTGGTTCGGTTGATCGGTTTGCTTGAAAGTACAATTAAATTTTTTCATATTTTCACAAATTTGTATTACATGTATACAACATATTCAAATATTTCATTAGAACTTTGATTTCCACGTTCTTTGTTTTTCAAACTACTTTGTATAATTAACATGAAAAAACTAACATGAGATGGAAAATCCCATCGACGGTGAGGAACGATAGATTAGGTGTGAGTGACGTCTATTGTTCTTTTTTAGTAGAAACGAAATAGAGTGTGAGGGATAAGATGAGATGATGATGGGAGAAAGTGACTGAATTAAGGAGTATTTTATGTTGAGCTTTAATTTTGAGCTTAATCATATTGAGTTAGTGGAGTAGTTAAGTTGAATGAAATTCAATAAATAAGGGTATAATAATGGAAAAATAAATAAATGTTGCATTGGTATTTTAAAGTGACAATTAATTTGAGAAAAAAAAATGCTAAAGAGACAATTATTGTGAGACGGATGGAGTACATTTCTAAAACACTCATTTATTTCATTAGAAAATATTAAATAAAATTCATACAAAAAAATGAAGAGAGTGAAGATCCTTGTATAAGCACACTTCTCTATAAACACCAATAAATCAGTTCACAATAGGGGTGCCTATTTAACTCGGTGCTAAATAGGTGAAACATTCATCATTGTAGATGATCTTAGCGCAAGAGAGAAATAAAATGAAGCATACTACTAACAATAATCATGCCGATTTTCTTTTTATTTTATTCAAATTTTTGTTTTAAGTTCGCACACTGTTATCAAACAAAATAATGTTCACACCCCATGAATGGGGGCAAGAGGTTGTTTATAAGTTTTACACATGTACCATCTCTCAAAAACAAAAACAAAAAAAGATTTACATGTATCAACCTTAGACAACCAAATAATTGCAAAGTTGGAATTTTTGCTTGTCAAATTAAAATTAATAAAGTGTAAAGTAAGAAAATCAATCATTATAGTTATAACTTTTTTACAAAATATTTGATGAAAGGAAAATGGTAATATTCTTTAAAGAATCAAAACAAATAATTTTTTTTGTAGAAAAATGTATAATTATGACTTTGATAAGCATTTAACTTAGATTTTCAAAATAAAATTTCTATCATAAAGTACCCTCTTTGTTTCTAAATATATGTCGTAGTCATCACTACACATATATAAATACGCAACTTTGATCATTAATATATTTAATTATATATGTTAACAAATTACAAAAATAATAAAATAAAACATGTTGGGTCAAGTTTGCGTTCTTTATAAACAACCACAATTATAGTAAAAAGTGCTTAAATTAACTATTGACCGATTAAATCCTACATGATAATCTGTCAAAAAAAATAATCCTACATGACAATTTGACCCCATAAAAAACAACATAAGTGTACCCACTTTACTTCACCCCATTGAAGATGCTCTTATATATTAGTAAAAAATATGATTATAGTAGATTACGTGAATAATACACATTGTAAAATTGCGGTCTGTATTTAAAAGCGGATGAAGTATCTTAATCAATGTCCTTATAACATTTGTTAGTATGAATTTTTTTTATATAGAAATACTAACAAATATCCTCAAGATGTCTAAATGACACTTGTTAAGAAATCTAAACGAAATTTTTTATCTTAAAAATAATGCATTCACCACCCTTAACGGTAAAAAATAAAATAAAATGCACCCTTAATTTTGAGGCGAGTATTTAACACTCATAAATGGCTTTGTTAAGTCATTTAAAAATATTGAATTTAGTGTAACCTTGTTTGATTTCCAACCGCCCCCTTATCCTGGCGTTAGGTCCTCAAGAGGAAACTCCAATGCCTTTTTTCAACCTATGAACATAGATTTGTGTCCACCACCATCATTGTCACTACTCACCGTTTCAGAAAAATCTAACAATGAAAACGAGACTTACTGGTATTAGTTGAAATTTGGAAAATTGAAACTTTCAATTTTGTGATCTTAAATCCTCTAAAATGAACAGTTCACTTTTGAGAGTATAACGATTGTCTAAAAAAATAACAATTCATTTTTTTTTTATTAAAAAATTATTTGTTTTTGATTCTTTAAACAATGTGTAAGGGCACGATTAACATTTTTTATTTATTGGGTTTTTTGCACATGTTAAAAGTTTAAAGTAGTAACTTTTACTTGAAACTTGTGTTTTTTATATTAAATATGTAACTTTTACTCAATAATTGTTGGTTTTCAATGAAAAGATACTAATTTTTGTTACCTTAACATGTACAATATTGCACATGTTAGACAAACCCTTATTTATTTAAAAAGTTGGACTGCAATTTGATGATTTCATTTACTCGAGTCAATTCTATGTTCGGTTAAGTTTCTAAAATGTTGACTTGCGACCAAATCCACGTGGCCAATTCATAAATCCTATCAAACACCATCATTTCGTAACGCAAAAGAAGGAAGCACCAAAATAAATAAAAAACGATTCATCATCGCGCCTTTGCCATCAATGTCTCTTTCATTTCACACCACCCTTCTTCTTCATCTAAACGAAACCTATTCTCAAAACAAAAACGCATAAAAACCAAAGTTACTATAAAACTCTTTAGTCAGAGAAACAAAACATAAACATTATGGCTAGTAGTTGGGTTAAGTCATTACAATGCAAATCAAGAGCATTTGAAGATGTTTATCATCCTTATCCCAAAACCCTATTAACAAGTGCTAGTTGTCGAAAAACCGTTCAAAATATCAAAGATATCGTTGAAATTCCAAAGCCTAAAAAACCTAAAACATCCTTAGAAAAACATTCTAGTTCTAAATCAAAATATCCAACTGACAACAAATCACAAACACCAACCATGAACCGTTCACGAAGCACGACGACAACAACAACAACAACTTCATCGTCTTCACGTGCGATCACTGAACTACCAGAAGGACACCCATCACGTAACGTTGTTGATATCATCTTCCATACAAGCTGGGGAAACAAGGAGTTTCCGGGTCGGGTTGAGATGATATTCAAGGTGCAAAATGGTACACGAACAATGTCACGATTTGAAGAGTTTCGTGAAGCGGTGAAAACACGCGCTGCTTCTTCTGTGGCTGATTCTGAGGAGAATGCAAGGTGTGTTGCTGATGGAAATGAAGTAATGCAGTTTCATTGTTTGGGTCCTGCTGAAGACGGTGGGCCCCATGGGTCCTGGTCGTTTCCGGAGAGGAAAGGGGCGGCGATATGTACATTTTCCTGGAGCGGTGGTGCGCATGAGAATAGCGGTGGTGGGAAGGGAAGAATGGCGATGTTGGTGTGTAGGGTTGTTGCGGGTCGGGTTTCGAAACGGGTTGGGTATTTGGATTCGTTGTTGGATAAACGAGTTGGGTTTGACTCAGTGAGTGGTGATAATGGTGAGTTATTGGTGTTCGACTCGCGTGCGGTATTGCCTTGTTTTCTTATTATTTACAGGTTGTAAAAAAATAAAGAGAAACATATATATTTGAAATATTTCCATTGTTTGATTTGAGATCCTGAAATGCATTTATAGACTTGCATAATGGATGCAATATTTTTTTTTCTTCCGGTTTTGGCTAATACTTTTGTGTTATGTAAATTACAGAGAAGAGATATTGGTTTGATAAATGATTGTTTGGTTTGCCTTTCTGTTTTTACATTGTTACTAGTAAATTTGATGTGAGTGTAAATCAAATTATTGTTACACGTTCGTTAGAATTTGGGATAAGGTAATATAGAAAGATGGAAATAAGGAAGTATAACGCAAGTCACGCAATGTTAAGCATTGCTTGTGTGATAATGAAATGAAATAATATGATGTAGAAGTAACTATGAAGAGTCTTCGGCTTTGACGGGAATGCACTCCTTTACTCTTGCCAGCACTACCACTTTATCTCTAGTTTCCTATGCTATTTTTATCAACGTGTTTTATCTTTTTATCTAAAACAATAATTTGTTTGGATACTCTAAGGTCGACCTAATGTTATCAACTACTCTCTCTGTCCTATAATAAGTGAGTATTTTGTTCATTTTATACATATTAAGAAAAATGTATAAGTGAAAAAGAGAAAAATGGTTTTACATGTCCTTGTCATGTATTGATGTATACATCACTATCATAAATGCATTGCGCACGATGTTGAATTGAGAATGATAAAATTAGTATTAATTATAATGTATAATTGGGAAAAAGAAATTAATATTGCATTAACTCCCCGAAAAACAGGTTAATTTGAGACGGAGGGAGTAGTGATATTTCATGTGTTGGTGATTAGTGTGGAAAAACAGGTCGACCCCCTCACCCCGACTCTATGTCGTCTCGTCATCAACTCGCCGAAAGATGTCAACTTTAACACTCCATTTGATGATATTATAAGTGAAAAATAACATATTATATATGGACCAGATACATTAATTATTTAATGTATTTAAAAATTAATTTTGGCATATAATAATGGTCGAATGGAGTTGATGACTCGAAAATTTCACCTCTCTTTGACGGGTTGGTGGCCGGACATGTTTCCGTCAAAACAAAATAAAAAAGTTCACATCTTTACCGGTAGAAGTTAACATAATTCAATAATCATTACGAAAACAGTGTCACTGAGTTTTTGGCTTATAAGTTTTCAAAAATTTATTGTCTTGCATAAAGAAAATAGGTTAATGACTATAGAAAAAGGGTCTTGCTAACTTGTGCTCCAAGGACACAAGATAAAAAACTAAAGAAAATTTATCTTTGAAAATTGTGCATTCATAACCTAAAAGTTTAAAAACTTATTTTTTCAATACAATATTTATTATTTAATTTTATTTAAGATCCTTATCATGTGCACTAAGGGCACAAGTTAACATTTTCCATAGAAAAATATAACCATGTCAATACAAAAATTTGAAAAAAAAGGTAAACATTTATTTTGTTAAATAGACTCGTTTTGTCATCTTTATTGGTGAGAGGAAGTTTGACTTAAAATCTTAATTAATCGTAGATAGTGTTACACTATTAATGTCTTTTCACTCTAAGACCAAAGATCTTATATATAAGAGGTGCGACGTTCAGAGACGGTTAGTCATCAAAATCACAGTGTATATTCTGGTGTGTCCCGAGGACACAATAACACTTGTTCTTTGGATTAAAGATCTATATAGTGATTGGACCTTGACCTAACTTGAAACAACACCTATATTATTTTCTTCAAATTTACTAATCTGTTTCCATTTTAAAATAGACAAAGAAAGCTTTGTAGATTTTTGCTTCATCAATTCTTAACTATGAAGGTAGATAGTTTGCTTATTACAATTAATATTTTTTACAAAAAAAAGGGTGCACGGCTTGCTTAACGAAGATTACAAATTAGTTTCTTTTTATGTTTTATAGTAGTTTTTATTTTTATTTTTTTATAAACAAATGTTTTATAGTGATTAAATATTATGTTCATTCGAAGATAAAATATCAGCAACATAACAACTAAATTCATCCATAAAAAAATAGTCTTGCTTTAATCGACTTTAGAGCATGGAAATGAACAAGGATTCATGCGATTTCATTACTTTGATGAAAGTGATTATTCCTAGCTAGTTATACTTTGCCTTTCCCTCAACAGGCATTCTTTCCACATCAAAAACTTGGGGCAAAGCATTGGTTTCCAACCTTTAAAAATGCAATGAACATTATCAAAAGAAAAAGAAAAAGGAGGGAGATGAATAAAATGGAATTCCAATTGAGAAAGCACCAATGTTGAGAGCGACCAATCATTCATTTTCTTCTTTCATCTTTTGAGAGTCACAACACTTAAAACATTCGATTAACACATACAAGGGTTTTCCGTTTAACCGTTCACGACCCTGTCACATTATTCATATAAATCATCATCACATGGTTACATAACTTAATGGTTCATAGCAAAAAAAAGTAAATAAAAAAAATCCAATTATGTTAGTGAACAAATATTGAATGAGATACTTCTAGTTATATCATACCTTTAATTCTGGTAATTCAATTACACATGCACACTCAACAATCTCTGCTCCAACACGCTCTGAAAGACCAAATAAAAAACTACATGTGTACATAACTTTTTTACTTGGCATTTGTGAATATAACTATTTGATAAAGGTTATGTAAAACATTGACATATTATGATTTAACCACTTTTGATTGAATTATTAGAATTTGCAAAAGAACTAACCTAGCAAGTCCATAGCAGCACAAAGTGTTCCACCAGTAGCAATCAAATCATCAACTATTAAGGCACGTTCACCATGTACAACTCCTCCAACATGCATCTCAAGACAATCCCTTCCATATTCCAATATGTACTCTTGAGAAATAACTTTGCCTGCCACCAAACAAACTATTTCTTAGCAAAAAAATCTGAGAAAAGTATGTTGAAAGAACAATCGAAACTATACATACCAGGCAACTTTTTTGGTTTCCTCAATGGTACAAATTTTGCTCCTATTGCCAATGCAATGGGAGGACCAAAAATAAAACCCCTGGCTTCAATACCTGCGAAACATGAAGGAAATTTTTTTTTCATTTTTAACTTATGAACATAAGATTCTTCGTATACACATCAACAATCTAGGAACGAATCTAGAATACATCAATGTATAGATGATAAAATGATGACAATATTACTATTTAGCAAAAAATTGGAGATTATTAAATTATACAATTACAAACCCAAAATATTGAAGACATCTCAACATCTGCAAATTATAATTGTTCTATGCGTTCATATTTAAAATTGCTATACATTTTTTATCTTCCACACTATCAAACACATTTGTATCTATTTATGTAGGGCCCGTTTGTTTTAGATTCTAAAAAAATGGATTTTCCTTTATTTCTAAAAATATATATTTTTTGGAAATTTAGACAAAAATAGTAGAAGTTATTTCAAACTCATTTAGTATAAGTTAAAAAAGAGATTTTGACATTCACTAACTTAAATATTCATTGTTCGAGATTTTACATAGTAAAAATTACATATTTTTTCAAAATGACATTTTTCAAAAATGAATTTTATGAAAAACTATTTGAAATAGCTTTTTTTTTAGAGATTTTTTCAAAATTTAGTATCCAATTTTTTTTTAACAAAATGATGAAATACTTAGAATGACATTTTAAGATAAGCTATTCAAACAGATTTTTCATTTGAAACTTTCCTCGAAAATTTCTTTGTTAGAAAAATTATAACAAAAGCATATTACACTACAAAAATCTATTTTGAAAAAAACTATAACAAACGGGACCGTAATCAAATAATCATTCTTTTTTTTTTTTTGTTTTGAAAAAAGTCAACTAATTATTCTACAATTTGTCTGTCATACCATTGTACATTTAAATATGAGTCTTGTTAACGAGTGTCCTAAGGGCACTCTTTAAGGATTCATAATAAAGAAATTATTCTTTAAAAAAGTCAAAAACTTCAATTTCCAATGCATTGATTTCATAAAGTTTGACAAAAACTTACTATTTAAAGTGACTAAACAATGCCCTAAGGGCACTTGTTAACATTTCCTTTTAAATATTCATAAATAAAAAAATTAATAACTTTTAGTGAGGGCTTTAACAAAAAAAAAATACTTTTAGTGAGGGAAAACATAATTTTTAAAAGGAAAAGTTAAAATTATTGAATGACTTATAAACAAATAAATCGGAGACATTGCTATGTATATATATATATATATATATATATATATATATACATACATACAGGAGACATCCCCCAATAGCTATAATGTAGATCCATCCCTCGTAAACGTTCTACAAAATGGCGTCAACGTTGTACAAAATGGGTGTGGCGTGCGCGTAAATTGATGGAAATAAATTACTAAAACAATGAAAATTGGATTCTAGGGTGAGGGTTCAATTAAATCTCTCACCGATGTACCATTACTAATAACCGTCAGATCAAATAACTCAATTGGATCTTGTGATAGAGCCTTCCCATCAAAACAACATTTTCTTCTCTCTCTGTTGCCACAACCATCAATGGAGAGAAGCCAAAGAACGTGATTTACAAAGAAAAAAAAATGAAAAACAACTACTGGTTTAAATTATTAACCATTGAAAGGAAAACAAACAATGAAAAACAAAGTACTCGTATATCATCTAAGAATTCACCATAGTATGAATGTCATGCTTTTTTGTACATCAAAATTTAGATGTCAAATACAGTGTCCTTTACATTTTTGTGTATATTTTAAATTCTTTAGGGGCGTTTGTTTATGAGAAAAAAAAAAAATATTTCTGAGAATTGAGGTTTGGAAAAAAGAATTCATGCATTTGGTGGAAATTGCTAGTGGTTTAATAAATAAATAATCTACCTTTGTATTCACATATAGCTTACACTTTATAAGGTGTATACATAATACATTTGTAATTGATATAAATACTTTTACATAGTGAATAAAACCAGTTCAGTTTCTTCCATCAAAATTATGTTACAACCATATTCTCTCTCTCTGAAAGTGTGTGTGATTAGTGAAAATCCACCATTGTTATTCAAGCTCCAACAAATGGTATACAGAGCAAGGTTGTTGAAGCTTGTCGATTGAAAAGTGAGTGAAGCATTCAATTGCGAGAAGAACAGTGAGTGAGCAACAATGGCGAACCCAAATGGACATTTTCTGGTGACATTTCCGATTCTTGATGGTAGAAATTACGACCCATGGAGCATGAAGATGAAAGTGATTCTTGGCTCTCAAGATGTGTGGGATCTGGTGGTGAACGGACTCGACCCGTTACTGGCGAATCCAACCGATGTGCAACAAGTGACGTATAAAGATGCGAAGAAGAAAGATTGCAAAGGCTTGTGTATTCTACACCAGCGCATGAATCAAGCAATTTTCGAAAAGATTGCAAGATCGGAGTCAAGCAAAGCGGTGTGGGATGTTCTTGCAAATTCCTATGCCGGTGATAAGAAATTGAAGAAGGTACGATTGCAAACCCTAAGGAGACAGTATGAATTGATAAGAATGGAAGAAAACGAAAAGATTGCTGATTTCTTCACCAGAATTCAAACAATGACGAATTAGATGTGTTCTTGTGGTGAGACTCTAATTGATGAACCAATAGTTGAGAAGATTCTGCGATCTGTAAATTCAAGATTTGACCATGTTACGATGGTAGAGGTGTGAGAGGAAGAGGAGGGAGAAAATCTGATAAGAGTCACATTCAATGTTATGATTGCAATAAATATGGACATTTTGCTGATGAATGTTATAGTAACACAAATAATAATGATGCAAAGTTGGCAAAAGAAGAAGATGAGAAGGAAGAGACACTGCTGATGGTTGTGGAAGAGAAAATAAGTGAAGAAACATTGAACATGGAAACTGTGACAGATGAAGGTAATCATGGTGATGAATGGTTCCTTGACATTGGGTGTTCAACACATATGTCAGGCAGAAAAGATTGGTTCATTGACATGGATCACTCTATCAAAAGCAAGGTGAGATTTGCTGATGATAGAACAATGAAGGTGGAAGGTGTAGGAAGAGTAAAAATTAAAAAGAAAAATGGTTTTGTGTGCTTCATATTTGGTGTGCTTTATGTGCCAGGGATGAAAAGTAAATTGTTGAGTATTGGACAACTCCTAGAGAAGGGTTACAAAATGGTGCTAGAGGAGTTGAGAATGAAAGTGTATGACTGTGAAAACAGGTTATTAATCAAGGCAGTGCTCTCTAAGAACAGAACCTTCAAGGTTGAGTTTGATGTTGTAACTCAACAGTGTTTGGCTACTACAGTGAACAAGGATAAGTGGTTGTGGCATTTCAGATATGCTCATCTGAATTTTGGTGATTTGAGTAAGCTGCAACACAAGGGGATGGTGAGAGGTCTCCCTCACATCCATGTGCCAAAGGATGTGTGTGCAGAGTCCATGGAAAGCAAGATTTCTAGAACCTCCTTCAATAAAATTATGTCTATCAGGTCTAAGAGGAAGCTGCAAGTGATCTTCTTTGATGTGTGTGGACCAATTCAGAATGAGACACCTGGAGGTAACAAATACTTTGTTGCTTTTATAGATGAATTTACTAGAAAACTTTGGATTTACTTGATTAGGAGGAAGAGTGATGTGTTGAGTATATTCAAGAAATTCAAAGCTCTAGTAGAAAAATAGTGTGGAGAGAGTATTGAGAACAAATGGAGGTGGGGAATATGTGTCAACTGAATTCAATGAATTTTGTGAAAGTGAAAGGATTATTCATGAAGTCACACCTCCATACACACCTCAACATAATGGTGTTGCTGAGAGAAAGAATAGGACCCTGTTAAATATGGTAAGAAGCATGTTGAAAAGTAAAAATTTGCCTAAGTATTTGTGGGGAGAAGCTGTGAATACTGCTGCATATATTTTGAATAGAAGTCCAACTAAGAAAGTTGAGAATATGACTCCCGAAGAAGCCTGGACTGGTGTCAAGCCTTGTGTGTCTCATTTGAGAGTGTTTGGGTCCATCTGTTATAGACATGTGCTTGATCAAGTGAGAACCAAATTGGATGACAAAGGTGAGAGGATGATTTTGTTGGGATATCACTCAACTGGTGGATACAAACTGTTAAATCAAGTGAAAAACAAGATAGTAATAAATAGAGATGTGGTGGTTGATGAGCACAATGAATGGAAGTGGAATGATGTTATTGAAATAGAGAAATAGAGTTTATTAGATATGTCTGCTAATGAATCTGTTGATGGCAATGCTCAAGAAACTGTTGATGAAATTGAGCATGTGAAGCCAGAGGAAATTGAAAATGACACAGCTAAGATATCAAGAAGACCAGTGAGGCAAAAACAAATTCCTGCAAGACTGAATGACTATGAAATAATGACAGATAATGCAGTAAATGATAAGGGTGGTATAATGCATTTTGCATTACTGGCTGAGACTAAACTAGTGAATTTTGAAGAAGCAGTAAAGAATTCTAAGTGGTTAGGTGCAATGAAAGAAGAGATGAGATCAATAGAAAAGAATAATTGGGAGTTGTGCATACTACCCAAAGGGAAGAAGACAATTGGAGTGAAATGGGTGTATAAGGTGAAGGTGAATCCAAAAGGAGAAGTAGTGAAATATAAAGCAAGACTAGTTGTTAGAGGCTTCTTACAAAGGCAAGGCATTGATTATGAAGAGGTTTTTGCACCTGTTGCAAGACTTGAAACTGTGAGATTGGTGGTTGCACATGCTAGTTTGCAAGGTTGGAACTTACATCAATTAGATGTTAAGTCAACCTTTCTCAATGGAGATTTGGAAGAGGAAGTGTACATAGACCAGCCACAAGGTTTTGTGAAGGAGGGTAGTGAAGATAAGGTGTTGAGATTGAGAAAAGCATTGTATGGCTTGAAACAAGCTTCACGAGCTTGGAATAAGAGAATAGATAAGGCCTTAATCAATATGAAATTTATCAAATGTATCTGAGAACATGGTGTCTATGTGAAGTCAGGGAGTGGAGAGATAGTGATTGTGTGTTTGTATGTTGATGATCTGTTGGTAACAGGGAATAGTGAAGCAAAAGTGGCTGAATTTAAGAAAATATGATGAGTGAGTTTGATATGACAGATCTTGGGGAGTTATCTTACTTCCTTGGGATTGAATTCAGAAGAACAAGTGCAAGAATGGTTCTCAGTCAGCAGAAATATGCTCACAAAGTTTAATATGTTGAATTGTAATAGTGCAGAAACACTTGCTGAAACAAGATTGAGCCTTGTGAGAGATGGTGATGAAGAAGAGGTGGACTCAACTGAGTTTAGACAAATGGTAGGTGAACTGAGATATCTCTGCAACACTAATAGCTCGTGAAACTTGTTTAAACAAATAGCTCTTAGATAATGTGTTGGTGTTATCAGCAGAGTTATGGACAAGCCTAGAGTATCACATCTCATGGCAGCTAAGAGGATCATGAGATATTTGAAGGGAACTATGAGCTATGGAATTCTGTTTCCAAGTAAGAGCAGTGAGAACTTGAAGGAATTGTATGGTTACACTGATGCAGATTGGTGTGGAGATAAAAACGATAGAAAGAGCAATGCTGGTTTTGTGTTCTTTGCAGGAACAACACCTGTGTCATGGTGTTCTAAAAAGGAAGTTGTAGTTGCACTGTCATCATGTGAAGCAGAATACATTGCTGCTGCAATGGGTGCCTGTCAAGTAGGGTGGCTTGATACTTTAATGCTTGAACTTAAGATGAAGAAAGAAGATGCAGTAGAGTTGTTTGTTGACAACAAATCAACAATAAATATTGCCAAGTTTCCAGTAGCACATGGAATATGCAAGCATATTGAGACATGCTATCACTTCCTTAGAGATCAAGTTACCAAGGGAAAGCTCAAATTGAGCTACTGCAGATCAGAGGATCAATGTGCTGACATCTTTACCAAGTCCCTCAAGAAGGATAGCTTCAAGAGGATGAGGAACAATTTGAACATGATTGATTGTAACAAGCTAGATTAAGGGGGTGTGTTAGTGGTTTAATAAATAAATAATCTAGCTTCGTATTCACATATAGGTTACACTTTATAAGGTGTATACATAATACATTTGTAAGTGATATAAATACTTTTACATAGTGAATAAAATCAATTTAGTTCCTTCCATCAAAATTCTGTTACAACCATATTCTCTCTCTCTGAAAGTGTGTGTGTGATTAGTGAAAATCCACCATTGTTATTCAAGCTCCAACAGAAATGAACAAAAAAAATATGCTTAATAATCATTAACACTCAAGAATCTACTTAATTCATATTTTAGTCATTTTTATTCCCATGAGAAAGGGATGGGAAAATTATATTCCCAAGAAATAAGAACTCACGTTCTGATCAAACCTCATGTATACCCCCACTTTACCATTCTGTTCCCATGTTGTAATAAATTAACATAAAAGTTTCTATTTTTTGAGTAATAGGACATAAGGTCTATCAATGTAACCGTCCACTTCTTTCAAAAAAACTCCTAGAATAAAATTTGGCAACCAAACACTTTTCTTGAAAAATTCCTAGGAATAAAATTCTCGTTATATTTTCTCGAGAAAGTTATTTCAAGGAGTAATTTTTGCATCTCCAAAACAAACCCACCCTTAAAAAGTTAAGAAGCGAGAGGGAAACATGGAAATATATATCCGTTCAAAAAAAGAGAGGGAAATATATTTTGCTGATCAAATAATACAACTTAATCTTTAATACTTGAACAATATATGTTGTGTATTTTTTTAATGAACAATATATGCAATGTATAATCAAGTGAAAAGACCCAAAAGGACACAATTATATAGTAAATGTGATGTTTAATTACTAAAATAGTGAATTACGATGGAAAATGGTGCCCGATTATAATTTATTATTTTTTCTAGTAAAAAATTTACGATGGAAAATGGTGCCTGTCTAAGGCAAAAAAAGGTTGGCTTCCAAATTCAAACCCTATCTTTCTTCCATTGGACCAAACACTTGATTTGGACTATAATTAGTCCTATTCGTATAGGATCTTAAACTGTTTTACGGTGTAGGGGCTTCTAACCGTTACATCTAGAGAAAGGAAGTTCCAATTTCTAAATCTAATCGCTGCTGCACCGTGCAAACAGTAGTTGAAAATATAAATCCAGCTTCAAAATGGACTAAAAAAATACAATACAATACAATGGCAAGAACCCACAAAAGCAGAGAGCAAAAATGGACACGCATAAAGACAAAAGATTGCACCCTAAATTTGTAATCTAGTAAAATTTAATAATCAAGAAACGTTAAACAAGTAGTGGAAGAGAAGGGCCTAACAACAATTTAGTGGTGGTAGCTCATTTTTAAAACTGCACTCATTGTATCAACATCTGAAGTAGTGCACTAGACATGAAATCTACAAATAATATCTCTAATTCCATTCAATGTCTTCTACAACATAACATACAAATATCGCTTACATCAAACCAAGTTGTACAAAAGAAAAAGCAGAAACTGTTATTGAAAAAGACAATCTTGTTTGTCATTTGCATGCGCCAGTGACATAGAAAATTCATGAGATCTAAGTTCCTAATCAAATTGACCAAAAAAAGAAAACAAGAGAATTTGGAAAACAAGAAAAAGACAAGGAAAAATAACAAATGAGGAATTGCAACTCCAAATCACCAATAGTAGTAAGTAACATGGAGACAGGTCCACTTTTCACAAGTTGGGACACCATTCTCCAATGAAGATTTGAAGACAAAATGGAAAGAAATAATATTTTTTAGACTATGTTCGGTAAAAAAACAGCGAATAATCTAATAAGTTAGATTATATTGGATGATTTAAAAGTTAATTGTTAACCAATAAGTTATTTGATTAAATTTGTAATGTTTGGTAAATTAGTGGTTGAAGTAACTTATAAATATGAAATGACATAAAAAAATGTGCATTTCATTAATTTTTTTTCTCAATTAAGATTGAGGGGTAAAATTAAGATAAAAAGTGATAAAATATAAGTTTCTTGAATTAACTCATCATAAACTGCTATAAGCTCATAAAAATAAGGTATGAACTCATGAGGTATTTTATAGTCAAATGATCCTATAAGACATAAATTATAAGCTGTAAACACAAAAAGAGGCATCACCAAACAAACTACAAGGGTCTCCACAATGGAGAAACTCACTTTTGGGTACTTAATAAACATCAAGTCCCTCCAACTCAGCATCTCAATATTTTTTTTAAATGACTTCCACTAATCATCTATCAATAACTTTATATCATTACATTTTATTGTTTTAATATTAACGACATATGGGACCCGCAGATAAAACGAGTGCTTAGTTGAGAACTTCAACCCATTAGGTAGTGAAATTTTCCTCCTAATAATGATACCTATTATGTATAAGTCTTATAGAGATAGGTACTACCACTACCATCGAGGATGGTCTAAGTGTGTGTTGTATTAGAAGTGTAAAATGATTTGTTTAAACTCATCTGTTCAAAAGTGAATTGAATAACAAATGTAAAACGAAAAAGCAATTCCACACTTAAAAACTTCGAATTGAAATCAATCATATAGTCAAAAACTATTCCAAAACATTTTTTTAGAGAACTATCATAAAACAATCAAATATTTCAAAATTAATTTTACACACAACTCTATAGCTCTGAATCAATTTTGTCTCCTCTATAAAGTGAAATCAAACATTAACTAACAAAACTTCATAAAGAAAGATAAAAACAAAACTTCATTCAAATTTCATAAAGCAATGAATGGCACACCCACTAACCACTACTCATATTCAAACAAAATATATATCACTCCCATAACAAGATACACAGTCACTTCCATTTGACAATGTCTCTTGAAACCATTCCAAAAGACAGCCACAAACATATGCAATACAGCATAGAGCAATGATTCCATGCATATATTAGTATTCTCAAAAGCATGGACTACACCTTTTTGAATCTAACCTTGTACAGTTATTATGACTATAGTATGTTTACCTGCAACAATAGAAATGTTTTTGCCTTTGTACCGCTCAACGAACAAATCTACAGTGTCCTTAAAGGCTTTGAGATCGAGCAACAGAGTAGTAATGTCTTGGAACATGATACCTGCACATCGTGACAACAATTAGCACAACAAACAAATAAAAATAAATGAAAAGAAAATCAGACAATAGATAAGCTCTTTTCTTCAAGTATGAGAAAATTTAAATGTATATAAACAAAAATAAACTCAAACAAATTGAGGTCAAGTGGTTAATGAATTTCACTAAAGTACGAATTGTTCAAGAAAACCGAGTTCAATTCCTGAGTCGAACAATTTTTAACCAGTTATACATACTTCACGGTCAAACTCTGGATTAACAAGACTCATTTCTTTAAAAATCGGATGGTTAACACGATAAAGAAAAAACTCAAACAACACAAGAATTCAAAGCCATATTATATTTACAGTATAGTTGCTACTTGCTTGGTCCAATGAAGAAATTTAAAAAAAAGAAGATAATGTTGGAACTTGGAACTACATATGTTAAACTTTGATGACAAAGTGGTAGAAAAAAGAGGGAGGGAGTAGAGTGAAGAGGGAGAAAAAGAAGGAGAAGGAACAAACCAGGTTTTGGGAAATTGGGGACTACACGAATCTTATTTTTGATGCCATGAAGACGGGGATCCTGAACTCTGTAACCTGACATTTTATGATAGAGAAATTGCAACCAAAAAAATAATGAGAGCTTCCTTTTTTCTTTCTAGTACAAGAAAATTAGAATGAAGTAGTTGAGTACAAAAGCTAGCTGAAGGGGTAGCAGCAAATAAGGAGAGGTGCACAACTTGAAAAATACTTGTAAGTTCACAACCATTTATACATATCATTTGGGGTATACTCACACAAAAATATATATAATTTAATTATTTTTTCTTTCTACGTCTTTCAAATATATTTGCGTGACTAAATAGTGTGATCATGCAAGACTTTCTCACACAACTTTAGGGAGATACTTATAAAATCATCAATGATATTTGTACACTTTTTATTTCTAAACATCCATTTAACACTTCCTTTTTTTCTCTCTCTCTTTTTATCACATATGACCAATTTATCACATCTATCACACCACTCTATTTATCTTTATCTCTTATTTCAATTTTTGATACCATATTACAATTATTGATAGAAGTCATAATTGAGAGAAAAATATAGAAAAGTGAAATGGAAATTATATTGATTATAGAAAGAGTTGTTACGTCAAATAGCCATCGAATCTTATATAAGAAATTAGACCAACTAACTCCTAACTAATCGAGCTAACTTTTACATCTCTAATAGCCTCCCGCAAGCGGAAGGTATTAACAACGTACACTTGTAAATTGAGAAATACAAAAAAAAAATGCTGAAAAACATCGACAAAGATAAGTATGAAATGCCTAAATACATCGACTAAAATATGTCTAATCAACCATTTTTTTTTAAGATAATAAACTAGAATGTCAACTAGGCTAAATAGAACAAAATTTGATTGCTTAACTATCCAATATCTTTAAGGATAGAAGCTAAAATGCCAACTAGGCAAAAAGAAAGAATTTTGCTTACCATCCATTTTCTTTATGGATAGAAGTTAAAATACCAATTAGACTAAGAAGAATGAATTTTGAATGCTTAAATATCCATTATTTTTATGGATAGAAGCTATAATGTCAATTAGGAGAAAAGAAGAAATTTTGCTTAAGGATCCATTTTCTTTATGGATAGAAGTTAGAATGCCGCTTAAGCTAAAAAAGAATGACTTTTGATTGCTTAACTATCCATAATCTTTATGGATAAAAGCTAAATGCCAATAAGGCCAAAAAGAATGGAAAATATCACCAATTTTTTGTGGTCTTGAAAATATAAAACAAAAGCTTGATTTTGATCAACAAAAGACCAATTTGAATCTTCACATAATTGTTGATGATGCTTTGCTTCTCTCAAGTGTTATAGCCTCAGAGTCATTGAATTTCGACATGATCAAGATTGTTGGCAAAAAGATGAGAAAAAACTTCAATGCAACACTGGTAAGCCGCTTCAAGGTGCTGCTTTCTTCATTCCATCAAGACTCACAAGAGTTTGCACTAATGCAATTGGGATCATGAAGTTGTAGAGAAGAATAAGCTTCAATGATAATTTTGAAATTCTGTGTCGTTGTTTAATTTCTTGGAAAAAGTTTCTGCAGAAATAGTTTCAGTTACAGACGGTCCATCTTTTTTCTTTTCTTTTCTTTGATGTTATGTTGATAGAAGAATCCAATGGCAATGGCAATGTTGAAAAATCACTCAATGCTACATTATCACCACCTTCATTCTGTTGGTCCTCCTTCATTTTTGCGCCTCTTTGATTCTTGCTACTTCATGACCACCCCTAACCTCTTTCTGCAATATGTAATTATTGTCAAGAAATTAAGTATGGAGTGTGAAAACCGAGAACGTATCAAACTCAGGCAGAATTGAATCCGATTGGATTGAAAGGTGAGTGTGTTGGAGATGAATATCAACCAAAGTACAAAACAAATCTGGAAATTTAGATTCTTGATCAGAAACTTCAAGAATCAAATAGAAAGAAGGAAAAATAAATCAATGAAGTTTCAATGAAAATTTTCTCAAGAAAATGTTGAGAAAGAATTTCGCGGAACAAAATTATTCTCTCTAATACCATATTACAATTTTTTTTATATCATATCATAATTTTTATAGATCTCATAATTGAGAGGAAATATATAAAAGTGAACATGGTTCTCACATTGTCGTCATTCATAAGCTACATCTGACTGAACTGCACTCTTATGACTGAACTGAACGATGGACGTCGATACTCAACAACGTCCACCCTCCTTGTGTCTTTGTGGTTGAGTTTACGTTTGATTTGATCCGGCTGATCTTTCAACTTGGAGAGCGTGACATCATCCCGAATCCTGAATAGATGTGGCGGTTTTGATATGCTGTAGTAAATTGCAACTAGTATGCTGCTCATATCAAGGACCGAAATATCCATGATTATTTGGTATGGTTTCCAACATATGAAAACAAGCACACTAATTTATAGAAGTTTTTGTGCGTTGTGCATAACGAAAACTGTCGGTACAATGTGGAATACATAAAAATATCATGTACTGAACTGATTCAGATTATATAATTTGAACTCCCCTCACCCTCTGAAGAACGAATTTAATACAATCTTGAAATAGTTCGGATTATATAAACCGAACAATTCTAGAAATAGTTCGGCTTATATAAATCAAAATAGTTCAGAGTTTTGAAGGGTATTTGCTCAGCAAGAGTTACTCATTGAACACATTTTTCTTTGGTATTGAATGGTTAGACAATGTTTTACCGTGTTTTTTTTTATCGTAATTAATAGTCTATTACACTATATGCACCATATAGTGTTTTTTTTCCATAAATTCCACCATATAAATACTCATCAATCCTTCACAAATTCTCATTCCATCATCTCACATTCTCTCCTTCTCTTTTCTTTTACAACGAGTATACAAAGTTGGCATTTCATACAAAAATGTTACTTTAGCATCTTAAGGATTGTATGAATGGACAAAAGACACGGGGCCACTTCGCAATTTTGGACCATTTCCAAGGTTGACCACCAAAGGTTCCTTCGCCCTAGAAAGGAAACAAACCTTAGCCCAACATCCTTCCCAATCCTTCTTCTTGCACCACATATTTAGCATTAGATGTTTAATAATTTTGTGTAATAAGCTTCAATGTTAATGTAAATATACTATGAAAGTTATGATATATTAATAAAATGAGAGTTTTATTCTTTTTTTTTTTGTCTCTTTTAATTTTGGTTATTGTCAATTATGTGTTCTTAATATTATATGCTATGTTGTCTTGCAATTTTGGGAATATAAGGTTTCAGCTTATACAATCCGAAATATTTTTTAAATTATATTTGTTGAGAAAGGACAATTTTGAAAATAATAGGACGTGTGAGTAACACATAGGGTGAGAAAAGTAACAACTTTCTCTTTGGATCAAGTGATATGGGCTGGATTTTTAGAGTTTTTTTTTCTTACATGTGGGTGATATTTGAAAATTGCTCTTCTCCCTTTCCATCTCGCTCATTCCCACCTCAAACTTTCAAAAATAACTCCAACGTGAGTCAACTCACACTCAGTAGATCCAGCGTGACTTAACTTGCATAGAAATTCAGCGCAAGTTAAGTCACATTGATCCCAAGCGTGAGTTAACTTTGGCTGGTTTCAGGTATGATAACATAACAGTAATTCCTTATAGAATTGTTGTTTTTTTTAAGCACCTAAACACCACATTATGTTTTTTTAAGCACCTAAACACCACATTCATTCTTTCTTTCATTCAATCATTTGCATCCATTCATTCAGCCATTTTCAAAATCAATTCTAACTTAAAATACACAAAATCAATTCAAAAACTATTCAAATGTCATAGAAAAATACGCAAATGCGCAAATTTCACATAAATGTCATTACATTACATTACATCAAGAGACAAAATGTTACAAAAAAACTAAAAATATACAATTAAAAAAACACTAAAAAACCATCAACCACTACCCCTTCTCCTCCGGACAACATGTAGCTCAGTCACCGAGTGCATCTCCTTCTAGATCTTCATCATCATACTTTGATAGTATGGACGTGGGTCGGAATAATGCAACGCCTCCCCGACAATGTCGTAGATGTTCCACATAACCTGGAGCAAGTCGGAAAGCTCTCCGCATACTCTTCCTGACATATATACACAACATAAAGCAATGCAAAAAAAACAATTAATTTATCATTGAGACATTTAATCAAACACCTAGAGTTAAACATAAACATTATGAGTACATTGTTTCATTTTCAATCTCTAAACTACCACATTACACTCAAACTTAGTATAACCAACATTAACAATCCAATTTCTAACTAATTTCATCATTAACATGCAAAAAATCAATTAACTTTTTATTGAGACATTTTATCAAACACTTAGAATTAAACATAAACATTATCAGTACATTTTGTCATTTCAATCTCTAAACTACCGCATTGCACTCAAACTTACTATAATCAACATTGTTCCACTTTCTAACTAATTTCTTCATTAACATGCAAAAAAATCAATTAATTTTTCATTGAGACATTTTATCAAACACCTAAAGTTCAACATTTACATTATGAGTTCGTTGTGTCATTTCAATCTCTAAGCTATCACATTGCACTAAAAATTACTCTAATCAACACTAACAATCAAATTTCTAACTAATTTCATCATTAACAAGCAAAAATCTAACATGCAAATCAACCATAAAAACCTAAAATTTAACAACTTTTATAAAAAAAATCTAACATTACAACCAAAAATACAAATGTGAAATGATCATAATCACTTTACTTGATGTTGGAGTAGAAGTTGAACTTGATTTTCTTGAATCCGTGGGAATTCAAGTTTGGAGGGAGAAGTTGAATTTTGCTTGGTTTTGAAACACAATGGGTTTCTACTCCAACATCAAGTATATCGTGTTGTTGATCTAACGTAAAACATAACGCAATGTGAGTTAAGTCACGCTGGTACCGAGTGAGAGCTAACTCACGCTGGATTTCTACGCAAGTTAAGTCACGATGGGTCTACTGAGTGTGAGTTAACTTGCGTTGTGGTTATTTTTTGTACTTTGGGGGTGGAAATGAGCAAAATGGTTTGGGAGAAGAGCGATTTTCGTAATATTTTGGATCTTTATTTAAAAAAACCTATTAGTAAGTTCACGGGTGAGTTGAGTTAGTTCAGGTTCCGACATACCCAAAATAACGAATCAATCGAATATACTCATAAGAACCTATAAAGTTCACCGACCAAAAAGTGATTGTTTTAATCTAAACTGAATATATAAACTTGTGTCAGATTGGTTAAGTAAATTCGAGTCGACACATATTTGCCCAATCATAGTAATAATAACATGCGCAATATTACACATGTTAAACTAACTAAAAGTTGCAATTTTTTTTATAGAAAACAACAATTATTTACTAAAATGTTATATCATTAATATAAAATAGTAAGTTTCAATACAAATGTATTATTTTAAATTTTTTAATATGTACAAATTTATACATAATAGAAAAAATCTAATAATAGTAGTAAGCATAAGTTTTATTCTAAGGAGTTAAGCATAAGCTAGTAGGTGGATCCATCTTGCCAAAAATAGTTTAAATGCTAATGAAACTAGAGCCTGGACGAATGCCAGCTCAGATTAAAAGCGACATGAGCACAAATTCATTTCGTACTTGTGCTGTGGGCCCAGATTGACACATCGCCACATCATACTCTTCACTATCAAGTCTCAACCATTCACTTCAGAACCAAAAAATTTAGTCACCGCTCACTTGAAAACAAAACATCAAATGCTTATTTTGAATATTCTCCTTGAATAGTTCTTGAAATGCTATGGACTATTTTTGTCAAAATGATATATTTATCGAATATTTAAAGTTATGCTAGTTATCAACCAACTAGTCATTTTTTATGTGTCTATATTATTATTTAAGAGTTAAAAACAAATTTAGTCTTCCTCAAAAATAAAAAACAAATTTAGTCGTTATAGTTATATCAAATTTTATTTCTAGCATTTGTACTCGTTTTTCTAGAGGCAGTACTTGTACTCGTTGTTTAGTCCCTAAAAAATAGACCAAACACATACAATTTTAGACTTTGCAAAGAGTTAAAAGTGAATACAAATTAATTAAAAAGACTGGAAACAAATATATAAATTTTATAGGACTCATGTCATGTACGAGATATATTATATACTTTCCTATATATACTTTGCAGTCTCATATATATTTTCCAATAAACGGTTAATTAGTTATTGTTCATGAATTTTCCTATTTTATGTACTCAATAAACCATTTTCTTCTTTAAAAAAAACCATTTTCTCCTTTACCCAGTAACATTTGGATGAGATGGTTAGAACTTAAATATCTTTTTTAGCTTAATCGGAGGTTTTAGATTCAAATCTAATCATAAGTATGCAGTAATATTAAATCTTTTGAGAGAAAACTGCAGCAATACCCGGCTCAATTGAAGAAAAAAAAAATTAGTCTTTAAAATATCGTATCTTCTACTTGATATTATAATATATATAATATATAAGTATAATTGTAACAAAAAATAAAAATATAAGAAATACTCTCTAAAATATATAATAAAAAAAAATCAATTCAGTCTTTGTTATTAAGACGTGGAAAATTTTATTGACGAATTGAGTTGATTTTTTTATATATATTTAAGAATTATTTATTTATTGGGAAAAAACTATTTATAACTTTGTGATTATATTGGAGAGATGGATAAAGTGTTGGCTGATTACATTTTCAAAATAAATTACTTTCTGGGATTGGAAGGATCCTCCCAAAATCACAACTTTCATTTAGAAGATTTCCCAAGACAAGTTTTTGACAAATCATGAAGGGGGAGGTTAGAGGTATTACTAATGCTGACGACTGTCCATGTTGCAGGCATGCTCTTGAGATAATTATGCATTGTCTTAGAGATTGTGAGATAATCAAAGATCTTTGGAAGATTTTTATTACTATGAAAGGCAATTATAAGAGTACTTTATTTAACCTTGGCTTCTCTCATTGGATTGACATGAACTTACAAACTATTTATATTGGTTTTGGACAATGACATTGACCTTTATTATTTGGTACGTACTACGGTCAACATGACTTGGCTTGATGCGAACAAACTTATTTTTTCAAGAACAATAGTCTATCATTGCCAATTAATGGCATTTCTTAACTATTCAAATGGGGTGGTTTGTTAGATGATAGGTGGTTGTCGGGTAATATTATTAGATATGTGGGGGATGAGGCTTCTACTTTGTTTTGGAAGGACTCGTGGTTATATGGTGTATCTTTTGATGTTAGATATGTTATGTTGTTTGATTTTGTTGTTAATAAATTATACACAGTTGCGGAGATGTTTTCTTTAGGGTGGGAATCTAATGGTGAGGTGTGGGAGTGACATAGGAGATTGTTTGCGTGGAAGGAGAGGGGTTGGTGAGGGAGTGTGCGGAGCAGCTGCCACTTGTTGTTTTGCAGGTTGGTGTGACTGGCAGGTGAATTTGGAAGCTTCATTCTTCCCATCGATACACAGTTAAAAGTGTTTATAATCTTTTGATAACTTCAGAAGTTGGTGTTGATGACCATTATAATCATGTTTTGTACCTTAAGCAAATTCCACTTAAGAGAAACATTTTGAATAAAATAATGATACTTTGTGCACAGCTACTTGTGGCATGGTGGATGATCAATATCATTTGTTTTTTACTTGTAATTTCTACAGTCAACTTTGGCTTTTGATATCGGGTTGATTAGGTTTTTCTACGGCTCTTCATGGTTCGTTAATTGGGAATTTTACTCAGTTTAGAGGTCTTGGAGGCTTTTCCAACAAGTCTAGTTTGACTTTTAACATAATTTGGATTTCAGCTCTTTTTATTATTTGGAAGGATCACAATAGGAGGCATTTTCATGATAAGACGGAAACCATGAGAGAAGTACACTCCAAGATTTAAAGCCAACACTACTCTACCAACTCAAATAGATTTTAAAATGCTTAATTATTATCGAAGAGAAGAAATGCTTAATTATTATCGGAGAAAGTCTCAATTCTCATGTTTCTAATTCTTTGATCAAAACTCAAAAGTGATTTCTCGTTTCAAAAGTTTTTTTCATCTTGGTTTTGTGAAGTTTTTATCATTTTTACTTTACTTGTTAAACATTTTTCATTATTTGTGCTTCGGCCACATGGTAGTTAAGCTTTGTTTGCCAAATTTGACATTTGATAGCTCAAAATTTGGATTCTTGATTATATTGGAATGAATGTCGTGGAAACACCTGGAGATTTTCAGAAGAGCTCAAAAGTAGGTCAAAGACTTCTATAAATTATGCATTTTATTCATTACCACTTTCTTCATCAACATTTCTTTATAAACGGATGTAATTAAAACTTATATTCTCCCTCTTGTAATTCCATTAATTAGTTACATTTTTTTTTCCCGTATTGTTTTTTCCATATTGAAAATGTTAATCCACACCTCTAAATTACGAGGTACCTTGAGATCACTACATAAAGGTGTATTTTACTCTAATTATATCTCGTAGTTTTAATCAATTCTATACATTGAGGTGGTATTTTTCTCCATCCACAAGAGACAAAGATCAAACTCAAATACACTTGCTTAAAAGTCTTTACTCTAATTGTATCCCAAAGTTTTATTCAATTCTATACATTGAAGTCGTATTTTTCTCCTTTCACAAGAGACAAAGATCGAACTCAAATACACTTGCTTAAAAATCTCTTAAACTAGGATGAATTCATTTTTTTGGTGGTGGTCTGGGTTCGAACTCCTGACCTTATATATATTATGCATTGTCCATAGCAACTGAGTTACAATTCTTTAAACTTTTCTTCGTATATGTATTAAAAAAAAATACAGTTTTAAAGACGCATACGTATCAATCAAAGTAATAAAGAATCGAATAATTTAAAAACAGTAATTTGGAATCAAATCAATGGAGAAAAAAAAAAGGAAATTTGGAAATGAATCAATTAAAAAAGATCTGTAACCAAAAATAAAATATTAAGCGAGAATCATGGTAAATATGGAACGTGAATCAAACGAACTTGATAGGCAAGTCTCCTTATAACCTTCAAACATATAAATACCTAAAGCCACCTCTAGTTTTTTTTCCTTCTCTTTCTTTTCATCTATCTCTCTCCTAAATTTCTCGTCTTCATTCATTCAATTTCAAGGTCTCAATTTTCTTTTTCATTCTCTTTTTCTCTTTTACGTTTCTCAATTATGGTTGCGTATAATTTCATTATTAATTCAACATTGTTCTATGGTTTTGTTTCAGCACTTTTGATACGTTTTCCGCGCCGCTGAAAGAAAAAAACAAAGGTAGCTGATAAATCAGGTGTGTTTTTTTTCGATCTCTCTTTCTGCGTATCATTAAAGGATCCGAAATTATGTTGTCATTGTGTTGTGGCGTGTTACATAGTTATAATCAACAAATTGTACCAAATCAATCATGCGTAAACATAATGCTACCCTTAATTCAATCAATTTTAATTATATTGATCTTATAGCCATAATGAATCATTATTTTATGCACGATCTGCTGTTGTTATTGTTGTTGATTTTTCTTCAATGAGTTTTTTTATTATTTTATTTTTCTGATATCCCCATACTTTTTGGTGTAAAAAAGTTACCCTTTTTTGGGTCATAGCACATGAAAAGTTTCAACCTTTTTTTGATGAAATAACCAGAAACGGTTGCTATCATAGGTAATTGACAAATCTTAGTTTCTATGGTCCCGGATGACTTTTAACACACTACAAAGCTTTATTTTATTGAATATATTTAAAGTTTTTTAATCACACATTGAAAGAGATGGTTTTTATTTTATTTGTGACAACTTATAGGTATTGGGATTAGACAATTAGACAATGATTTGAATCCTCATTGTTAAATAAAGTTATATGAACGGTGATCTACGTCGTTACTTTAAGGTTTTAGGGTTGAGGTTGTATTTCGTGACGGTGACGTGATTTAAAATCTTCCTTTGATGTACCTTTATTATGTTATTTAAGGAAAATTATATTATACGTGATGTTGCCGCGATTTAAAATCTTGCTATAATTTACCTTTATTACGTTAAATGAAATAAAGTTGTTCGATCAGCAATCTGTGTCGTTACTTTAAGCTTTTTGATGTTATTGATGTTGGTGCGATCCCAACTATAGGGTTTAGGTTTGTATTTTGTGACGTTGCCGTGATTTAAAATCTTGCTATAATTTACCTTTATTACGTTAATTGAAATAAAGTTGTTCAATCGGCGATCTGTGTCGTTACTTTAAGCTTTTTGATGTTGTTGATGTTGGTGCCATCTCAAATATAGGGTTTAGGTTTGTATTTTGTGACGTTTCCGTGATTTCATATCTTGCTTTAATTTACCTTTATTATGTTAAGTTAAATAAAGCTGTACGAACGGTGATTTGTGTCGTTACTTTAAGTTTTATTGATGTTATTGATGTTGGTACTATCTCAATTCTAGGGTTGAGGTTTGTATTTTGTGACGTTGCTATTATTTCAAATCTTGCTTTAATTTACCTTTATTATGTTAATTAAGGAAAACCACGATATACATGACGCTGCCGCGATTTAAAATCTAGCTTTAATTTACCTTTATTTTGTTAATTAAGGAAAAACATGATTTCTATGATTTTCTTTTTCATTAGTTTATACTACTAAGGTGTTGAACTTCAAGAAACATGCCTGCATAAGGAGAGAAAAGTACTAAATAGTTAATGATGGTGGGTCTTCATGCCTGATTTAGGTTAAAAGTTTTCTGTAGGTTATTGCTTTTTCTTCACCTCCAGAAGTTTTTTTCAACATTGACCTTAAACAAAGCCAGATGGCTGCCAACCAAGTACATCTTCTAAAAATGAATTTTGATGGTGACCTTACACATGTTTTCCAGAATCTCGTTTTGTTTTTGACCCTTTTAAGTCTTTTTTTGGGTTTGGTTTTGTTTTTTTGTGGTGGAGAGTGATTGAGTTTGGTGTATGTACTTAATTTATGCTCATGTTGCCGTTGAAGTGTCAAGTCAATGAAGGAAATATTTTATTGTTGTGAATATATTAATTTATAAGTTTATAATAATTAATACATGAATGTGAAGGTCGTGGGTTGGATCTGCAACTAACAAGTGACAGGCTGACATGTTTTTTTCCCCTCCATTTTAATTTTTATGCTTGGATAAGTTTCAACTAAAGAATACATACATAACTACATGGAATCATGAATACATGTGACTCATACAATACAATGCATTACATCTACATTCGCCGTTGTGAATCTCGATCGTTAGATAAAGATGTAACGGCTTGTATTTTAAGTTGTATTTTTAAGTTTATTTAGTGTAGTTAAAATATGAGCCGTCAGATCTTTATCTTATAGATGAAACGTCTAGTCGGCCCGATTTTCCTAAATGTAGAAAAATCCCGGTCCACATTGAACCTGTGTTTATAACTCTACACTTGCATAAGTTTATTTCATTTCTTTAACAGATGTTACCATAAACAATTAATCATTAATATATTTTCGCATTTAGTGCATTTGTTCTTATGCAACAATGAATAGATAAATAATGCTCCTCAGCAAATTTTTAAAAGGCTTAAATAACTGACAGTGTTACTAGATGAAAGTATTTTATGCACTCAGGGTTATCTGAATCAGATCTTCTGAAACAATATAAAATGATACATTGCCTATCTTTGGGAAATTTGGATTCATTACAGTCAGGAAAATCACGCATTCATGCAGTTGGAAACGTGAAATGAATTCAAAGGAATCATATATTTAATTGCGTGAATCTAAGTTTAAGCAGTTACGCAAAATACGAGTCGTTTTATCTTTATACAAATATTCTGTCTCACGAAAAACTTGAGTGCACTCTTATCATGATAACCCTGGAAAATCTGTAACCGTCTTCCTTTCCGATCAATTTATCTATGCGTGTTTTATTTTGAACTTTATTTATACGTTATCATGAATTATGTTCCTTGTTATATACTTATTTATTTCAGCCTATAAATTGCTTAGAAATTTTCAAGTTTCAGCATTGCAGAAAAAATATATCCATCATCAATATTTCTCTATTGCTTTGAAAATCTAAAGTTAAGTGAAAGTTTTTTATACATACATGCTTGTAAGGATTGTAAGCTTTTTGTTAGTTATATAGATAAGGTTCTTTCTCTGTTTGTTTTCCTATGACAATAGTGTTTTCAAGATTTTGCAAGCTATGTTTCAGTTATAAATTCATATTTCATTTCACGCACATTAATTCCTATTTTTCCGATTTAAGCTATTAAACGTTCGTTGTAGTCTCACCATGCTAATAGGCCCTGCAACATTTGCACTTGTCAGCTTATACAAGATTAACAAAATTTCAATTATGCATAGATCTATAATTTATCTTTATTTTGGTTAATGCCTATGTTGTAGGTGCTGTAATTATCACTCTAAACTCAGAAGAATTATACTACTAATATTATCCCTTGGTACGAAATGCAATGCGATATATGATAAGGTATTGATTTAATATTTTTATTATTTGTCTGATTCATCTGCCTTACATATTTATTTGAATTTCATGACAAAACTCAATTTGCTTTCTCTGTTAACTTTCAGGGAAAGTCGTGTTCGATGGACTGCTCACACAAGAGAAGTGTCAATAAAACATTAAAGCTTTGGTTTTTCATTGACAAAAGAGTTGGTTAAGCTAAAGATCCGTATAAATCAGTTCTGTTCAGTTTGTGACAAAACTCATCATAATATTGAACACAAACTTTTTTTTTTTGCCTCTGTTCATACATAGTTACATACCCTTTTAAGTAGTTTAGTTAGGTGAAATGGATTTGCAGCCTTCTCATGCTTCTCCAATTCTTACTGATCCTGTCAGCAAGTCAAGGCTTGGAATCCATTCTAGTTTGTTAGCTTATTCCCAACAAGATTCACCGCTATCTCCCGGGAAGTATACAAAATCCAATTCAAAGAAAAATATGGGAAGTCTTGATGATGTTAGGTCTAATGGTTGGTTGGATGCTATGAAGGCATCTTCGCCTCCAAGGAAGAAATCGGTACTCAAAGGATCGAGCGCTCAGGTTGCTTCAATTGACTTTGACATGGAAGATTATAACTTATGGATGGTATGATTTATTTCTACTAATTAATTTCTGCCTATAGTTCTATGCTTGGTTTCAATTAATTTATGTCTATATTTCTATGGCTTGCCATCATTAATTTATATTTCTTTTTTCCAGCTGGAATATCCTTCAGCACTAGGTGCTTTTGAGAAAATCATCGACCATGCAAAGGATAAGAAGATTGCAATGTTTCTCGATTATGATGGCACACTTTCACCTATAGTAGAGGATCCAGATTGCGCTTTTATGTCTGAACCTGTAAGTAATGCATTGTTATTAACTCATTTGTTCTTTAGTTTTAAGTGTTATGCACGTAGTTTTTTTTACTCTTTCTCAAAATAATGTTTAGATGCGAACAACGGTGAGAAGAGTGGCAAAGTGTTTCCCTACAGCAATCATTAGTGGAAGAAGTCGCGACAAGGTATTTAAAATTTGTTCAATCTAGCTTGTATTAATTTAAAATATTTTTGTTCATCAGATTTATTAAGTCTAGGAAGTGTGGCTACTGTGTTTTCAGGTTTTCGATTTAGTCAAACTAACAGAACTCTACTATGCCGGTAGTCATGGGATGGACATTATTGGCCCTGTGAGTGACACTTTGCATGAAAACCATCCAGATTGTGTCAAGTCTACTGATGATCAGGTATGTAACAATATCGAACTGATCATGGATAATTGACATCCTTTCATAGTCCTTAGCTAGGAATCCATTGCAGTATCCGTATGAGATATGCGTCGAATAGTGATACCTTGCCATTGTTTTAGTAAGTGATCTTCACAAGATCTGTCATTAAATTCAGAAGTTGACATAGCATTTGTATTTGAATGTGACAGGGAAATGAGATAACTCTCTTTCAACCAGCAAAAGAATTCCTTCCTATGATTGATGAGGTACAGAATCTATCTCCAATAAATAATGATTAATATCTTTTATTCATGATTGAAAAAGAAATTAACGATGGGATGTTTTCGTGCAGGTTTTTAGAACCCTCATCGATATTACCAAAGACATCGAAGGCGCAAAAGTTGAGAATCACAAGTTTTGCGTTTCTGTACATTACCGTAATGTAGAAGAGAAAGTAAGGATTAATTGCCTACCCTCAACCATCGATTTCTTATTTTTAATCTCATTTCATGTTCTCACCTTTCTTGAATTGATTGCAGAATTGGACAGTGATTGCTCAACGTGTCCATGATATCTTGAAAAATTACCCTCGTTTGCGTTCAACTCATGGAAGGAAGGTATAATATTCCTATGTTCGACATTATTTTACCAATATACATTATTAGCTTTGTTCTTTACATAACTATTGAACTTTTCATTCTAGTCATTAATTTATTAATATTAAATTTTTAGTAACTTGTTACTCAAGTTTCTTCATAAACTTTATATTGTACTTAAACTTGTTATATTATAAACTTTTTGTTATGTTGTGTTGTGATAGGTTTTAGAAATCCGTCCTGTAATTGACTGGAACAAGGGAAAAGCTGTTGAATTTTTACTTGAATCTCTCGGTATATAAGAACCTCTTTTTTTCCTCTTATTATATGCATTATTATATACGCCGCATGACAAAAGTGTTTAATGATATATTATAATGTACAAAATTGTTATGTCTAGGGTTAACCGATATGAATGATGTGCTTCCTATCTACATTGGAGATGATAAAACTGATGAAGATGCATTCAAGGTATTGAATTTAATTAGTCTAGAATAACATTTTCTATTTTCTCTTTAATCTGCAGACAGATAATAATTCTATAAATTTCGAATGTATTTAGGTTTTGCGGGAGAGCAATCGAGGTTGTGGGATATTGGTTTCCTCAGTGAGAAAAGATAGCAATGCTCTATACTCTCTCCGAGACACCTCTGAGGTTCAAATCCCAACACTCTTTGCTTATTTTTTTTTAGAGAGCGTTCTTAGCACCTTTCTATATAGTTTATCTTATGTGGTTCTTTTAAGTGTGAACTAAGCAAGATTATAATTACAAATTATAATTATATACCTGCAGGTTATGAGATTTCTCCAACGCTTGGTGAATTGGAAGAGGAAGCAAGAAAGAAAGCATGGGAAGGAATGAACTTTATATGATTGCTACATATTGTTCACATTGGTTGTAATTGATGATTTCCTCCGGTTTCATGTCTTCTTATAAGTTTTTTTAGCGACTTTTTATTAAGTTATTATGAATAGGAATTGGGAGCAATTGGATTCCGTAGAATTTTGGGGTATTGTCCTACATACATACCATGATATTGTTGCCATCTTAGGCCTTGTTCTAATGGGTTAAATATATTTATTTTGGATTGGATTATACCAGTTGTTCTAATGGTTGTTCTCTATGTTTTTCTTCTTCTCTAAACATGTTTTAAAAATAAATTACCGAACATGCCTTATTTTTAATATTTTCTAGAAGTACAGTTTTTTAATTTTATTTTACGAAATATTTCAAAAATAAAACAAAACCAAACACTTGTCATACAAGTTAGCTTTGAACAAAAAAGTCTTCACCCCGTTAGCATATAAAATTATGTTAGACGAAAAAAAAATTAAAATGTGACATTAACAAAAATACGAGGCTAACCCTCTAAAAAAAAGTAAGAAAAATATAAAAGGCTAAGTTATAATACCTTAACTTATTTTTAGATTTCACTTTAGTATTTTAGATATTTTTGTTTCATTTTTGTCCTTTAAGATAAGATTCAAACCATTTATGTTAGCTTTTTTTTTCCTCAAAAAAAAAATTATGTTAGCTTTTTATTCGAGTTCGTTAAATGTTACCTACATGACATTGCATGTTGCTGATTAGGTATTTGGTGTTATCTATGTGACGTTTCTTGTTGAATTAGTGTAAACTAGAGGGAAATTGAGAGAGAACTGAGAAGGGTAGAGGTTGAAAGAGATCAATATTTGAGTACCACCCATTCCTTCTCTTGTTCTCTCTCCAGTCATGTGAATTATAACCGTTTGGGACAATGTGTGCAAGACAAAAACATGCACATTTCCTTTATTAAAAAAAAATAAAAAAAATGCACATTTCCTAATTACATGTTGAAGTTTCCAAACGTTTAAAACTCCTTTTTTTTTTTTTTTTTATTTGTGTTGCT
>Ga0228711_1000247_pt1 | contig 57690 bp, 39 predicted proteins | sample MedpolnodulmetaG_2_FD_177996 | JGI IMG/M metagenome (GOLD analysis project Ga0228711, IMG submission 177996) | Root nodule microbial communities from Medicago polymorpha collected in Santa Monica, California, United States - brown nodules | ecosystem: Host-associated > Plants > Roots > Nodule... | reverse complement strand
TATAACTGTCTTCAGTAAACTTTTTCTGTGTATGCATTTAAGAAGTGGTAAAACCTTGAAAGAAATGGCTCGACCCACCAATAGTGGTACTTCTGCATCATCACAATCATCACAGTCGTCTTCACAAGAACAATCCACACATGCATCTACCCCTACAGTGGGTGCCAATGTGTCAACTGCCATATGGGTAACCATGGCAATGCCATATAGGAGTAACTGCTTTTGCAACTGCTTCGACAACTGCTGTTGCAATGACACAACCATAAATGGGGGCTTTTTGTGCCCCCATTCACTACCAATATTCTTGTGTCTACTATTATTCATATGTCTCCTCATCCTCAAGTCAGGGACAAGCTCGATGATAGGTTTATATTCTTGCAAAACTTCATTATGCCTATGACCACTAGGGAACAACCTTATGGTATGCCAACTTCTATGATGGCAAGTTTTCATAATAATGTATCTACATTTGCAGATCATCCAATTCCATTCACGCCATATAATGCAAACAATCCTTCAGGTTCTAGCGTTTTTGGTCGAAATGCTCCACTAGCCTTAACTACAGAATCCATGATTTCCTTAAGAGTGTGTTTGGATGAGGGAATGTTTTGAGGGAATTCGAATACTTTTAGGTGAATTCTATTGTTTGGATAATAATTTGAAGAATTTTCAAAATGATGAAAATTTATGAAGTGTTTGTTCAAGTTAAATTTAGAGAATGGGTCCATTCGGCCCATAAAAATGTTCAGGATGGGAAAAATAATGTTGTGAAGGGAAGTATTAGTGCCACTGTTACCAAAAATGATGTTGTTGCACTCCAGATGAGTCAAAGAAATATGCCTACAACAATAATCACAAAGGGAAAAATCATATGACAAGGACTCAATGGAGAAGGTATCAAAGTTACAAGAAGGCTGCTGTTGGAAACTTTTCGGAATTTGATGACAACACTGTTGACCAAAAAGGAAAACAGAAAGTGGTCTAAATAGCTAAAAGACCAGTGAAAGAGAGGCTATCACTTCCTCCTGTGAAAGAAAATTCTGCTTAAGATAATGAAATGGACTCAAATTTTATGGACTCAGAACCTCACTTCGACGTCATTTGCAATGTGGTTTCCATTTTGCCTGCACAATATGACGTGGTTTATGAAGTTGAGGAATCAGAGGATGACTTCGACCTTGAAGACATGGAGAAATACAGACCCATGTGCTACTATGCAACAAATTATGGTTGTGTTGATGAACAAAAGGCCCATGTTTGAAAAATCTGATGATCTATGAAAAGCCACCTCAAACCATTGTTCATTCAAGCCAAGGTTGATGATAATGGAGTCAACAAAATACCGGTAGATGGTGGTGCTGCTGTCAATTTAATGCCCCAATCTTTAATGAAGCTGATTGGACAGTTTGACACAAATTTGAAGCCTCACAACATAGTTTTGTCGAACTATGATGCAAAAGCTGGACATTCTCTTGGTGCAATCCAAGTGAAGCTGATTGTGGAAACTATCACTAGGCCAACTCTGTTTATGGTGGTACCATCAAAAGCTAACTTCAACATGCTCTTGGGAAGAGAATGGATACATGGAGTATGTGATGTTCCTTCATCTATGCATCCAAGAATATCAATCTGGGGGGATGATGGCATGGTCGAAAACATTGAGGTAGACTAAAGTTATTTCCTTGTTGAAGTGAATTAGGTCAAAAGAAAGACCTTTAAGAAAAACTAGGCAAATATTACGCCATACTCTTATGCAGAATCTAGTTATAATGACCAGACAAATGTAAGTTCTGTAAGGCTTCACCCAACTCATGGTTTTATGTGGGAAAGAGAGATGTCTAACAAACAGTCCCTTATGAAGGGTTTGATTCCACCAACTGGATGGAATGTTGAAGATAAATTATTATGTCTGAGCAAGATGCTTGGAATAGGATTACGACCTATGTGGCCAAAAATAAAATTAAAAAGGCCTTAGAGGCTAAGTTGCAAAAAAACTGGTTATAGGAATTATTGAAAAAGATGATGTCGAAACCATCAATGAAGAACCTAAAGAAATAATGGTAGAAGGCCAAAGGCTCGACTATGTTTTCGATGATGAGCCTCTAGGTTTTGAGAAAAACCCTTTTCTTTCGACCAAAAAGATCCAAGCTCAGGATCCTTTGGAAGAAATTGACTTGGGATATGGATCAATAAAAAGGCCAACTTTGGTAAGTTCCAAAATTCGCCCATAATTCAAGGTTCAGATAATCGTACTCTTAAAATATAAAGACTGTTTTGCTTGGGACTACAATGAAATGCCTGGATTGAGCATAAATATGGTAGAATTGAAATTACCAATTTGACCAAAAAAGAAACAAGTGAAACAACTTCCAGGAAGGTTTGCACCCCAAATTATGTCGAAGATCAAAGAGGAAATCGAAAGACTCCTGAAAAGCAAGTTCATCAGAACTGCAAGGTATGCTGAATGGTTAGAAAATATTGTTTATGTGATAAATAAAAATGAGTCTCTTAGAGTATGTATAGATTTTAGAGATTTGAACAATGCTACACCAAAGGATGAATATCCTATGCAGTGGCATAAATGCTAGTAGATTCTACGACAAGGTTTGAATATTTGAGTATGCTTGATGGCTACTATAGTCATAATCAAATCTTTATTGCTGAAGAAGATGTGTCAAAAACAACATTTCGATGTCCAGGAGCTTTAGGCACATATGAATGGGTAGTAATGCTTTTGGCCTAAAAAATGTTGGTGCTACATACCAAAGAGCAATGAATTCAATGTTTCATGACTTTATTGATAAATTTATGCAGGTGTACGTTGATGATATTGTGATAAAATCTTCGTCAAAAGATGATCATTTAGAACACCTTCGATTATCATTTGAAAGAATGAGAAAATATGGATTAGAAATAAATCCACTAAAATGTGTCTTTGGTGTGTGCGCATGTGATTTCTTAGGATTTGTTGTGCACAAAAAAGGTATTGAAATCAATCAGAATAAAACCAAGGCTATATTGGAAACCAAGCCTCCTTTGACTAAAAAGGAACTTCAGTCTTTGTTGGGAAAAATCATCTTTTTAAGAAGGTTTATCTCAAATTTAAGTGGCAAAACAAAAGGTTTTTTACCACTACTTCGACCGAAGAAAGAGGACAGTTTCAACGGGGGACAAGAACTTCAAAAAGCTTTTGATGCAATCTAAGATTATTTGACAAAGCCTTCGATTTAATCGCCTCTAATTAGGAATAAAAGTATGAGATTGTATATTTCAACATATGATTCAACCCTAGGAAGTATGTTAGCTCGAGAGGATGAAAATGGTGTCGAAAGAGTCATCTATTACCTTAGTAGAGTTTTAAATGATGCTGAAACTAGATATAATTCTATTGAAAAATTGTGCCTATATCTGTACTTTTAATGTTCCAAGCTTAAGCAATATACAAAGCATGTGGTTGTTTATGTTTATTCACACTTTGATGTTATTAAGCATATGCTGTCGAAACCAATTTTACATAGTAGAATTAGAAAATGGGCTTTAGCTTTATCTGAATATTCACTAATTTATGAACCTTTAAAAGCTCTTAAAGGTCAGATTGTTGCTGATTTCATAGTTGATCATTCTTTGGTCGAAGCAACACAAAGTTATGTGGAAAATCAGCCATGGACTTTATATTTTGATGGCTCTAGCCATAAAAATGGTACTGGAGTTGATATTTCATAATTTCTCCATTGAATATACCAACAAAGTTTAAATATAAAACTAATGGTTCTTGTTCCAATATTGAGGCTGAATATGAAGCATTAATAATAGGATTATAAATTCTGCTAGGTGTGGGGAAAAAGAATGTTGAAATCAAAGGTGATTCAGAGTTGGTAGTGAAATAATTAACAAAGGAGTACAAGTGCATAAGTGAAAATTTGATATGGTATTTTGTATATGCCAATTCTTTGTTATCTAATTTTAATTTTGTCAATATTCAACATGTACCTCGAATTAAAAATCAAGTGACAAATGATTTGGCACAAGTTGCTTTAGGATACAAAGTTTCTAAAGAAAAGTTGAAATAATTGATTGAAATCAAGGAAAAGTTGATTCATATTGATTACCATTCGACATAATTGTCAATGCCAAAACTTGTGAGGCAGAAGGAGAATCAGATTCTAGTGAATCATACTCTTTTCCTGACTATTCTTATCTTGAAGTTTTTAAATTTTTTGCCATTGATATTTTATCAAACAATGATCGGAGAAAGCCAATTTATAATTATTTGGAGAACCCATCAGGCATAGTTAGTCGAAAGACTAAATATAGAGCCTTAAGATATCTGATCATTAGAAATGAGTTTTTTAAAAATACTTCTGAATGAGTTTTGCTCAAACGCCTTAATGAAAATGAGGCTTACTTAGCCATTTCCGGTGTGCATAGTGGGTCTTGTGGTTCTCACCAAGCAGGTCATAAAATGAAATGGTTATTGTTTCGACATGGAGTGTATTGACCATCTATGTTGAAAGATTGCGTTGAGTTTGCAAAAAGGTGCCAAGAGTGCCAGACATATGCAGGAATCCAACATGTACCTGCAAGTGAATTACATTTCATATTAAAACCTTGGCCATATAGAGGTTGGGCTTTAGATATAATAGGTGAGATTCATCCCTCTTCATCTAGAGGCCATCGTTTTATTTTAGTTGGAATATATGATTTTACTAAATGGATTGAAGCCATTTCTTTACCTAATGTTGATCAAGAGACTGTAATTAGTTTTATCCAGAATCATATTCTTTATAGATTTGGGATTCCTGAAACTATTACCACATATCAATGTTCAATTTTATTGGACGAAAGATGGTTGATTTTGCCACTCAAACAGGTTTTAAGTTACTTAATTCGACACCATTTCGACTATGCTCAAGCAAACGGCCAGGTTCGAAGCAGCCAACAAAATTATCATTAATTTGATTAAAAAGCATGTAGGTCATAAACAAAAAAATTGGCATAAAACCTTAGACCAGGTCATTTGGGCTTGTCGAACATCTTCAAAAGAGTCAACAAACTCTACACCATTTTGACTAACTTTTGGGCATGTTGCAGTTTTACCAGTAGAGATTTATTTACAATCAGCTAGAATGCAAAGACAAATGGAAATTCCAACAGATCAATATTGGAATATGATGTTGGATGAAATGGTTGATGTAGATGAAGAAAGGTTGATAGCCTTAGAAGTTCTTTTGAGACAGAAAGAACGTGTTGCGAAGGCTTACAATAAAAAGGTTAAGTCGAAATCTTTTAACATTGGAGATTTTGTTTGGAAAGTACTTTTTCCCATGGATAAAAAAGATAGAGTCTTAAGCAAATGGTCACCGAATTGGGAGGGACCATTTAAAATTTTACAAGTATTTTCAAATGGTGCTTATGAGATCGAAGAATTAGCTTCTGATAGCAGGATATTCAGAATAAATGACAAATATTTGAAAAAAAATATAAGCCTATCTTGCAGGAAGTTAAAATAGCACAGGAGTAATTTCGACAGAAAACGAAAATTTTTGGCATTTTTAACTAAACCAAATTAATGCTAGGAGGCAATTGTCGAAGCAAAAGACATTGTCGAAATAATACAGTAAATGATATTGTTATGTTACATAGTATCATGACAACACTAAAATGAATACAAAGTAGAAAATAATCAAGACTAATTTGCATACGAAGTCGAAATGGCATTTGATTAAATTCAAAAGCAAAAGCCAACTAATGGGCCAACATACATTAGTGTCGAAGTATGGATATAAAGCCATTATAGTTCATTCGACATGCATATTACAAAAGACGACTTCATAGCCTTAAAATACAAATAAAACCTAATTTTTTTTAGTCTTATAAGAAACGAAATTGGACAAGAAACCAAGTGATCTCGACATCAAGACGACAAAAGAGACAGAGATTCGTCATGGAATATTCATCATCTGAGCTTGGAGGTGGCCAAAAGATGTTAGATCTTCTTCCACTCTGTTTACATGTTTTGTTCTAAGTACAAGTAAACCTGTAAACCAAACCTGGGAGCTGTGAAGCCCGGATACGAGATACGATACATATACGATACTGCACTGATACGCCGATACGTAAAAATTTCAAAAATCAAGATACGATACGGCTGGGATACGTTAATAAAAAAAATTATTTAATTAAATGTACAATATAATTATAACCATTTTTTAAATATGCAAATATATTAACAAAAAAAAGAGACCAGTCATAGGCTCGTAGCACATCAACATAAATATAAATAATATTGACGATTAAGAAAGTGATGATTAGTCAATTACATACACAATATATCCCAAAAAAGAACATTGTTAGTGCTATACTATATCGATCCAAAAAGGAACACTATATCCAAAAAAGAACACATTAGTACTCAAGAGTTAAGTTATTTTAGTTAACATTAATTGGAAAATATCGGGGCAGATATCAGGATTAATATTGGATACTCTCCTGATACGTATCGGGAAGTATCAGGCAGGTATCGGTGCAGGATATGCAGGGGATACGGTACGTCATCCATTTTGAAGTATCGGGGCTTCATAGCCTGGGAGTAAGGGACTCAACCAGTAATGTCCCCAGTAAGAAAGAGGACCTTCGACATTCATGATGGCTCTTTTGTAGTTAACAAGTTGTTGATGGTCAAAAGGTCTTTGAAGATGGGAAAGATGTCATCCATAGAAAATCCATCCTTGGCCAACACTTTAAGCATATGCAAGAAAAATTTGCCCCCATCGGATCCATGAGTTGCTGCCTTTTGCAAAATATGCTTGATCTCTTCCATATTGGGACGTCCTCTTTGAAGCAGTTGGGACACCATCACCACACAATATGTTGCATGTCCACTGTAAGATATTTTTTGCATGAAGGCGCGCTCTTTTGCACACGACCTGTGGTCAGAAAGGCACCACACGCAATCCCTTGGTAATGCCCTAAGCACCACCTTTTTGCTGGCAAGCCTCTGGTGAAGAACAAAAGTGGCTTTAAACTTGAAAAGGTTTTGAGTTCCAGAAGCAGTAACCTTCTTAACGATGGTGAGCAAGACGTCTTCTGGAAGTTGTTCCATTTTTGCAGAATTTTTTCTTACTTTCGCAGGAAACAGAAGAATGCAGGTTTTGACAAATGGAAGATGAGGTTGAGAACTGAACAAAAAAAAAAGGGTTTTTATAAGTGATGAAGGTGGTTGAAGAGACAAAACTCTTCATGTTCCATATTCAGTAAGTGCCATGTGCTTTGAAAGAAATTACAATTTTGAGTTAGTGGAAAGTTGAGAAGTTTTCGAGGAAAAAACATGACCCACAAAATCTCCAAAAAGGTGGCGATGTAATGATGAAAGCTGGGGAATTATTCCAAAGATGACGTCATGCTCTAATGAATACGTAGAGTTTTTAAAAAAGCCAGTTTTCTCCTTCATATTTTCCAGTCAAAAATGACATTTTGGGGGCAATTTGTTAGGCTGTATTTTATCTGGTGCTTTTCGACATGTAAAAGAAGGTATAAAGCTGCAAAATTCTCTAAGTCCATGATTGGAGTTACTAAGTTCGACAAATACTGAGAGTTTTCGACAGAAGCCACAATTTGACAGACATTGGAAGTTTTCGACAGAAGGGTGGAAAATGACAGACAGTTAGAGTAAAAAAGTTGGTTTCAAGTGTCCAAACATGTGGAGAGCATGCAGTTCTTGTCGAAAACATGCAATTTTTAGCAGTTTAGGTCTTTGTAGTTATTTTCTCTATGATAGTAGTTTTTCATAAGGAAAAAATGTCCCAATTCACCAGCACTCAAAGTACCAGCGTCCAGAGAAAAGAGTCACATAATGTATGTAGCTAATTTGTCGAACCACCTTTACACTAATGCAATGCAATTTACATTTTCTTTAAAGTTTCTGCGTTTAAACTTTTAAGTCTTTTACTTGCATTTTTACTTATCTCTGTCGGAAGACAATCCTCTTCATACAAAAAACGGGTTTCTTCATCTTGTTCATAAAACAACATATGAATATGATCATGTATTTTCTAGAAAAAGATTGCACAATATGTCCTACAATTTCTGGTTTGATCCTGCTTGTAATAATCAAAACTAGTTCTATTGTTTAACAAAAGCACCGATAAACAAGGGGTAATCCGAAAGTGACCTATATTAGTTTAGGAAAACAATATTAACCCTTTTAGTTACATATAAAATTGTTTTATTTATTAATTTAATATTGCAAAAGACCAATATCTTAGCTAAAGTAGAAAAATAAGAAAAAGACAGAAAGAACCAATAAATTAAAATGGCCTATAACTAGCTAGGCATATCTTTTAGAATGGAATGACTCAGTAAACCCACAACATAATTTGTTTTCATTGACGTGGCTTATTTTGATTCCTCACTAATGACCAAACCATAGTCTTCATTAGAAAGCCATTTGGAGTAGCTTTGATTTTAGTGGTTGTGCCTCACCTAAAGACCTTTCAAAAGGCACATGAATATAGCTCAAGAAAGTGCACTTTGAGAGAGACAAGGAGAGAAAAAGTGGACTAATAAAGAAGAGATGGAAAGAGAGATAGCATTAGCTATATTAGTTTTAGTGACGGTAGCACATTGGTTGGTTGTGGAGGGAATTGAAATTAGAGGGCATCTTGATTCTTGATGGTGTTGAATACTTCTGAAATCTGCGATGAGAATTCAATGGAAGAATAAATATTTCTCTTTACAATGTGTTAATTATGGTATTATATATTTATCTAAAATTTAAATAAGATAAAAAAATCATTTTTTTATTTTATTCTATTAATTTTTAACTTTTATTTAATATCCTTATTATAGATATTAAAATTGATTAATAAAATGATTAAGCTCAAATAGCTAATGAATTTCAATAAGTAGATTTAGAGTAACAAATTCCAATAAAGTTCAAAATCTTGGCAGTCACATTAATCACTCAAATTGTGACAAAAATATTTGATTCCAGAAACTTAAATTATATGTATTATTTCACAAAGTAAATTGACAATAATAAAATAAAATGAGAGCAACTTTTTCCATCCAACGTTTTAAATAAAACCGTGTTTGATATTGGAAATATATTATCAAACAAAAAATGCATATTTTTTATTAAGATGAAAAAAATGATGTATTTTTCAAATGTGTCATTCGAAATGACTTCAAAGTCGAGGTGGGAAATTTTTTACTCTATTAAAATTGAAGTATGATATTTAAACAACTATTTCTAGAACAACAAAAAAATATACAAACAAAATATTAAAAAAAAAGTGATGTCTCAACAATTATCATAAAATAGTCATACAAATATCATTTTTTGCGAAATTAGTTTCAAAGGAAATGGGTGACAGGACCATGTGATAGACCCACCACCACCATCACCCTTGTGCTAGGTCGAGTGGATGTCTTGGTTGGCTTCATAACAACGCTAACATCCAAATAAAACTCAACCAAGAAAAAACATGAAAACCAACATACATTATATATTGCTCACAATCATATTACACCATCATACACAACCTCTCTTCCACACAATAAAAAGCAAGAAAAAGAAAGTAGAAAAGTTAAGGCATTGACATCATTAACTTATTTGACAAAAAAGTGAACCATTTTTTTTCATAACCATTCTTTTCTTTTCCCTTTTCCTTTTTTTATATAAAAATAAAATTCCATAATGCTAGTGGCTATCTCTCTCTCTCTCTCATTCTCTCTTATTATTACCCTTTCATATTCTTAGCCTCATGTGACCTACAAACTTTGTAACAAGATGTTAGCATATACACAAAACAAAGTGTTAAGAAGTTTATAGTAGATGGGGGATATTATTATGGTCAAAAGAAATGAATGAAAAAATAGAAAACAAAGATCAAATTCAACAAAACCCTCCAACATCACAAGAATCACCAAGAAAACAAAACAATATTATTGGTAGTGGAAGTGGAAATGAGAGACTAAAAAGAGATGAATGGAGTGAAGGAGCAGTTACAACACTTCTTGAAGCATATGAATCAAAATGGGTACTTAGAAATAGAGCAAAACTCAAAGGACAAGATTGGGAAGATGTTGCAAAACATGTTTCATCAAGATCAAACTCAACTAAGTCACCAAAGACACAAACACAGTGTAAGAATAAGATTGAGTCAATGAAGAAAAGGTATAGATCAGAATCAGCTAGTTCAGATGTTTCATCTTGGCCTTTGTATTCTAGACTTGATCTTCTTCTACGTGGGACAGGACAATTATCTACAACAACACCTTCTCAATTACAAAATATAAACAATAATCATGGTTTGGTTTTGGTTGAACCATCACTTGTTATGTCACATGCACATGAAGAAGCTCATCAGCCACTACCTCCTAGTACGGTTGTTCCTCCACCAATTACAACTGCTCAAAACTCACATGGATCAAATGGTGTTGATAAATTAGTCAAGGTAGATTTTAACTAAATGACATAATTTCTTGAGTTAAATATTTTTTTACTCCCTATTATATATGTCCAAATTTATTTTTAATCCTTGTAATCATTTTTCAAACCATACAAATTATAAAACTGCATGTTCAAGGACTAAAAGTATATATGTAATTTTTTATTTTATTTTTATGACTAAAAAGTAGGTACATAGACTTTAAAAAAAAATTGGAAACTGAAAATATATTTAATCTTAATTTCTTTTTGTTCATTCTATGATCATGGATTATTCTCATCTTTTGTAAAACTCACGACTAAAATTAAGGTCAATTAGCAACAAAAAACTAGTGACAAAAGTTAAAATTTGTCTTTAATTCTCTTGTTAAATATTAAAGATGTCAAAGTTGAAAACCATTTTTTTTTTTTGCATCTCTAATTTCAATTAGTAATTCAACTTTGTTATTGTGAATTTCTGTGCAGTTTTTCTACTTAATTATGTGAGTCAAACAATTCATGCATAAGACCTATGAAGATCATTGCTTTTTTTTTTTAAGGGAAAGATCATTGCTTGTTCTTCATTGAACTTTATAATCTAAAGAAAATGTGAGGTTTTAATTATTTATTTTAAAGAGTTTGATGGCAAACCTCACACTATATATGTAAAGAAATGTGATGTATTTATTTATGATTTTGAACAATTATGTTTATCCTTAGAATGAGTTTTTTTTATAGCTTTTCCTTGCTTATAGACAAGTAAGACAATAACTTGAAGGAAGAAAATGAAATAATTTGTATATTTGAAGTGAACATAATAAGCAAATCGTTAAGTGGGTGACTCAAGTTTTCCATTATACTATATATGCATTAAAACATTGCTACATATAGCTATACATCCATTTATTTTAACCTTATACTATTATGCATGTGAAGTTGACATTAAACCAAATTAGCACTCATCTATATATGTTTAAAAAAAATAATAGTGCTTATGTTGGAAAGTACCTTAGTGCTTTACTTAGGATGCTTTTACATAGAATGCTGCTGAATAATTGGTCATCAACAAAGACTCTATCATCAAAAGAAAAGAAAAGAAAAAAACAAGACTTTAAATATTGATAGTATAAAGGTACAAAAGGTTTCCAATGGTAAAGTCATATAAACCTTTACCATGAAGACCAAGACTTTAAATATCTCCCAAAGATATATCTGAGTTTACTATGCACTGTATTAACAAATTTTACACATATCTCCAATTATATATATTTCACTGTCTTTGTACATCACAATATTACTTCTAAAAATTTAATTACAATGTGGTGAAAATGTGAAATATAAATATTTATGATTTCATATTGACAGGAAGATGAATTAGAAACTAAGTCATCTGACCATATAGCTAACAAGAATCCATTGGAAACCGATAGCAGCACGCCGGCGCTTTACATCGAAAAAGACGAGCAAAGAAGCAAAAAGAGGAGAATGAGAACAGAGAACAATAACAACAAGAGGCAAAAGAAAGAAACAATGGGAATAGCAGAAAGCATAAGGTGGCTAGCAGAGGTGGTAGTAAGGTCAGAACAAACTAGAATGGACACATTGAAAGAGATAGAGAAGATGAGAGTTGAAGCTGAGGCAAAGAGAGGAGAAATGGAAATCAAGAGAACTGAAATTATTGCTAATACACAACTTGAGATTGCTAGGATCTTTGCAAATGTTAATAATAAAGATAAAGATGTTGATTCATCATTGAGAATTGGAAGAAGCTAATGATATGTGGTGAATGTGTATAGAGATTTATGTGTATCACAACTTTGCAATTCACCTAACTGGTGAAGAGATGACCATGTGACAATAATTATAATCTCTCCTAATTGATTTTAATTGTAGATGGTTGATTTTAACATTCTCTTCAATTAATTAACAAATGAAGGGATATGCCTGTTTTTTGTTTCCTGAAATTGTCTCATAGTTCTATGAATTTGTTAATCATAGATATATAAGATTCAGTAGTGCTATATCGAGTGAATGATGTTTTCCTGAATACACAGCGAAACACCAATGCACCAATGAGAAAGCAGGCCTAGCGGAATTCATGGGAGAGTTACTATGTAAATATGAAAGTTAACAAAAACGGCTTGGTGGATAACACATGTCAGGATAAATCATGAAATTAAAATTCGCGATAACTAGCATTACTGTATAAGATTATAGTAACATATTTGTTGGGGAGTCCAAGGAACCTTGGATAAATAGGTCATCTCGTTTATATGATATTCATTTAACTCATTTATTCATTCATAGTCAAACAATCCACATTTGAACTTCAACCATATTTCTCACAAGTGTGTGTCTTTCCCATCACTATATCTGCACTTCAATTATCAATCAACGGAACATATCATCTTCCACATAAGTATAGGTTCATTGTCAAGCCCCATCAAGCCGAACCATGACTTTGATACATTTGTTAGGGTGATTGGTGTAGCATCGAGATCAACAATGAACTAAAAATAAGGACCACCAAGAGACCTTGATATCACATCTCTACTCAAAATTTTAATGGTCTGTCTGAGAACGAGTTTTGGAGGATTTTTTAGGGCAAAGTTTACATTTTAATTTTTTTTTTTTAAAAACATGATAAATGACCATATATAATACTACAATCACATTTAAGTGATTTAAAAAATATATTTTATAGTGTTCGTAATTTTAAAGAGAAAAACTTCTTACAATCTCTTCAAAACACTCCATCCAAACACACACTAAGGCATTTAGCATGTGAGTCTTTTACCTAATATGATCTATTTAACTCAATAATAGTCGATACGAAACTACCCACTCACACTTGAACTCCAAGAATATTTAACACAATTTGTTAAGTAGATAGATTGATCATGTACCTAGCATGATCTCAGCTCAATTGCTGGGTTATGAGAAAAAGGGTTATATGTGTGAGATATTATCAATGACTATGATTTTCTTTTAGGTTAGCATGTTATAGTTATGAAGTTTCCACCTCCATTTAGTGGTGATTAATCTTTGTCAGGGAATTTGTTGGGCATACAAAGTGGATTAATTCTCCTCTCAAAATCGAATTTTCTCCATACTCAAAAGTTGGGAATCGATTTCTTGACTACTTGCTTATGGGCTCAATGTAAAAATATCATTCATAGGAAACGGGGGTTCAAATTTTGACTCGATATTAAAACCTTTGCGTTGTTCTCAAATTGAGAAGTGAATCAGATTGGTTAATTTGATGTATGTGTGTATGTCATATGCTTATAATCTATTAATATAAAGGTATAAGGATGGAGAAGATGAAACAAAGATTTAACTTGTTTCACCGAATATGGGCTAATCTAGTCTTCATGGTATGCAAGAATATTGAATATGGTGCTTGAGATACCCTCTCAATATCCACACCTTTTCAATCTTGTAGTCTCTTTACCTTAAAAGTTTTCCAAAATCTCACACAATCCTTCTTTACAATTCTAAAAAATATTAGTGGTGTTCATACATACAACATAATATATGTTGTTTGTGAATATGATCTCACAATGATCAATTTGATCTCACTTAGAAAGTGAATATAATCTAAAAATACACTTAAAGGATTTATACAAAGATATAATATATGCTTGAGTCTATTTTAGATTACTCCTAATAATAGTTATTCTGAACTTGAGATTCAATATGATCACAAAAATATGTTGCAATCTGATATGATTTGTTCTAATCTGATGTATTGTGTGAGATAATTTTCTTTATTGAATGATGTTTTTTATATAGAAAAGATGGGACCTTTCTTGTCTTGGTGAACATGGAAGAAAACTAGTTGTTACAAATTAGCCATTTTTTTAGTCTTATGTGTGATGTGGACTTTATTTTGGTGACCAAGCTTCTTTCAATGGTGATAGTTTAGTTCTGATTTAAGTGTGATCTTCTGCTGCTCAATCTCATGTTCTAACTCACAATTGAAGATAGTTCCCTTCATTATTTGGATTTTTTTTTTCTTTCTAAATATCTAAATCTGAAGTCCAATATGATCTTTAAAACTTCAATTTGATATGCTTCTAAACCGTAATGTTGATCTAGTTGATTTACATTATATAGTACATTCTAATCTTCATTTTGGTATAATTTTGATTCTTGATTTTAAAAATTTTGGTCATTCTTGATGTGCTTCTGGACTCTTGGTTTTAAAGTCACTCTGATCTTGAAGGATTTCTTAGATGCTTCTGATATCAATTTCAAGTACTTTTGATCAATCTGAAGTCATGTTCTAAACAAAATCAAAGAAACTTGTAAGGAAACAAAAAACAACTTCCAAAAATGAATTTTGTGATTTTCTTCAACAATTTTCCTCTTTTTGATGATGACAAACTTATTGAAACAAGGAATGTTTTTTATTCTTATTAAAATCAATGCATCAGAATAACAAAATTGGTCATACTTTTCTCCCCCTTTTGTCATTAACAAAAAGGTACTCAAGTACCAAACTACTTGGTAGGGGAGGAATCATATGATGATGAAGTGGAGGGTTTCAGTATAGTCATAAAGTATAAGGATTGATCAGTAGCACGAGCCTTAATGTTGTAGAGCAACATTGGGACCGGAGTAGTTGACTTGTGACCCAAGCCTTCTAGTCGGAGTCTTTCTCAAGAACTCTAAGCAACAACTTTTCGATTATTTTCTACCCTACTATTTCGATCAATTTATCAACAAAACAATATCATCATTTTAATAATAATTTTTAATATCCATTCTCGATTTTCCTAAACTATTCTCAAGTTGATATTTAGTCTGAATGAACTAGAGTGATTTGAACTCTAAATTTATGATCTTCTTGTTTTCCTTCTTTTTCTTTTCATTCCTCTTGAAAAAAATCTGATGATCAATGTCAACAACTTCACCTTTCAGAAGCACTTTGAAATGCTTGAAGATGAGTGTGAGGGACATCCTATATGACATAAATTAAGTTTTCTTGTTTTTCTCAATAGTTGTCAACATGTGTTGAAGAATGAGGGGTAGCTTGTTGACGAGATGATATATGATGCATAGATGAGCATCAATGGCAATCTCACTCAAAACTTCTAAACTTGAGAAGTAGAGAATGAAGACAGAGATTGTGGAGGATTTGCGTATCTCATTTTAGTTTCTCACTAGCTCATAGATCATATCATCTCTGTCAACCTGAGCTTAAGCATACCAAAACTTATCAAAGTATTTTTCTCCTACTTATTTTTACAAAACCGACTTCAAGATGAGGGACTTAATTTTTTATAAACTCATTTAAGATCTTTTATATAAATTCAAAACCAATTTAAGATCTTATCTTTATTTTACGTTGCGACGTGAAATTTTTCAAGTATGAAACAAATAAATAATTAATCATAAAATTACATTTTTTTTTACAACTAAAATGTGTATGATAGAGAAACAATACATTATTTTTTTAGAGCAGAGAAACAATACATCTTCACCACGTTTGATAATTTGTGATCAAAATTTCTAAGCAATGTAATCTATTTATTTTACAATCTCTATGCAATAGTAATTAAGATATTTTATTTTTAAAAAAAAAAACACTAATCAGGATAAAACTTTGTGCTTGTCACAATATTCTAGATTTCTATGTGATAAAAAACTAGGTTAGGGTAGCGTCGTTTATTGGATTTTCAACGAAAAACAAAATTTCACAATATTCTTCAAAAAAAAATTTAAGAAAAAAAAGAGAAAACGCTAGAAGGAGGGGTTGAACCTCCGACCTTGTGGTTAACAGCCACACGCTCTAACCAACTGAGCTATTCCAGCTTCCGTGTTATTTGTTGTTTCGAAGTATATATAAATAAATTCTTAATTATAATAGGGTTAATTAAGTTTTTAATCCCTATAAATATTTACAGTTTTGTTTTTAGTCCCAACAAAATAAAATCACACTTTTTAGTCCCTGTGACATTTTCTATAAGCATTTTAAGGACCAAAACTATTGATGGAAATTTTTGACAGGGACTAAAAGTGCTGATGGAAAAATGTATAGGGACTAAAAATGCTGATGGAAAATTTTATAGGGACTAAAAATGCTGATTTTATTTTGTAGGGACTAAAAACAAAACTGTGAATATTTATAGAGACTAAAAACTTAATTAACCCATTATAATCAATCTTACTGTATTATTACTATTTTTTTTACTGTATTATTTTCTTCTCACGCTCCAACATATATTTTTCAATCTGAATCAGTTGATAATGGAATTCATTGACTTTAATTATTTATTTTTTTACAAGAATGACTTTATTTGTTAGATTCTCGTTATAACTATAAATATAATTTAACGATGTAAAGGAACTATTGAAAAGGAGTTAAGATAAAGAATGATTGATCATTGACTTCACTCGAAGCTAAATCGTTTAATTTTTTTTTTCAGATGTTGAAAAAACAGGTTGGAAATTTATGGTGTAACTTTCATGTTTGTAACAAATTCTTCAACCACCGTTATAATTTCACACTTTACATCAATGTCCGCCTACTAATCAACACATTGCATAATTTTGATTATATAAACCCATCATTGACTTCAAAATCACTTAAGCCAAAATTGTTTCTTCCATTAATTTTCTCTAGCCCAAACCACCTTGTTTATCTTGCACTTCAAGAAAAGACTTTAAATTTATTCTGCACTTTAAGAAACAACCTTATTTATCTTGTACTATCTTTTCTTTATAATTATGAGAAATATGAAACTTCAACCAACACCAACAATCAGAGGATCAATACTGTGTTAGTGGTTGTAGTTATCATGAATTCGAGAGTCATTTATTTATATTTTGTGATTTTTTCGGACAACTTTGGCAGCTTGGAAGGGAATTGGCTTAGTGTTCATTCAGCGGATCTCCCTCATATTATGGATCACTTTATTCAGTTTGGTTCCTCTACAGGTTTTGGTCAGTCTAGACGCTCTTTCATGCATTTGATTTGGTTTGCTACAACTTGGGTAATCTGGAAGCAAAGGAATGCTAGAATATTTCGAGGTAATCCAAGCTCTCCTACGCAGCTTCTGGAGAATGTCAAACTCCATTCCTTTTGGTGGTTTAAAGCTAATGCTAGATTATTTTTTATTTGTTGTATGTGCTAAATTGTTCTTTTGGTCTCTAAATTATTTTTAAGATTTTATTTTGATCCCTTAATTAATTTTTGTTCTGTTTGAGTCCCTTAATTATACACTTGTTTGTCGTATTGGTCTCTTCCATTAATTTTTAACTCCAAATGTTTAAAGTGAACCAATATTGTAGATGGTACACCTTAGACCTCATTAATTTTAATTTTAATTTTTTACCGTTGTCCTTTTTTGTTAAAAAAATAAACCAATAGAACTTGCATATCCACTAGATCTAATTTTGAATCATCAACAACTAGTTATTTTCCCCTTTCTTCCTCTTCCCTCCTCCTCTTCTTTAAACTAGTTAAATGACCAAAGTAAAACCTCAAAACTAGTTAAGGGACCAAAAGAACAATTTAATCTTCATTTTATATGTGTGATAAATTAATATATAATTATTTATTGAATGAAATCCTTGATACGTCACTGGCCATCGCCATTTTTAAAGTGACAAAGTTAAACAGTTCAATAATGCCAGCAGAGCTGCATATTCATACAATATCTTAGAGAGACATTTTGACTAAAAAACAAAGAATAGAAAATTTAATCCATGACCCGTGAACTTGCACGATTTATTAAACCATGAAGTCTCATCAATTCAACTAACTTGAATAAAAAGACACAAATCAAGGTAGCTAACTAGCTAGAGGTACATTTACCCGTGACACGCACTCACCATTACAAAAGCTACAAATATAACTTAACTTTGGAAATTAACATGAATTTAATCCACACACAATATGGAGTTCTTAGCTCAAAATCTTACACCATGTGGTTAGAATCAAACCTTACCATATGCTAAAAATTAAACCCTTCAATATAAATGGAGTACCATATTACCATTACCCAAACATCTTTTCCAATGCCATATTGACAAAAGATTATGTGTATTGACCATTTTATTAAGTACATAGCTCACGAGCAACTCCAACCCTAGAGTTAGGGACATCAAAGAGCACACGGTGGTTTTGTTGCTGCATGTTGGCTATCACGTTCAACACTGAGTTCACGTTATCGGGCGCGGCCGCCATGGCCAAACATGTGGTGCTGCCGGCGGTGCTATGTATAAGGATGTTGTCTTGTGGCAATGTCACGTTCATGCCGGAGAACATGAATGTTATTGTTGGCACAACTATTGGGACATTGTAGCATGTGTCAAACCCTCCTAGGGATGTCACTGTGAGCTTTGGCCCAACTCTTCGCCGGAATTCGTCTCGGACCGCCACATAGACCGGTGCAACTAGCCGAGTAAACACGGTACCTGGTAATGTTTAACAATAAATACAAAGAATCATGATATGATTATGGTAACTAAAATTTCTATATGTTGTTCTAAAACATAATAATGCATTTAAGTGAATATTAGAACTTTCAATTGATTTTCTTTTCTTCAAAAAAATTTGAATCAAATATTCTATGTGTTAGACAACTAATAGTATATTTTTATGTCCGAGTAGGTAAAAGGATGTTACCTGAATCAAAGATGGTACCGGCTCCGGTGGTCGGATTAAACGCCAATGCGGCTGGTGGAATATCGACGACTTTCCGGCCAACCCTAATTGCTTCCAAGTTAACATAATAGAGTGATGATCGTCTAGGGTTCTTGAGAAGAGGGGTATACTTAATCCTCTTGGGCTGAGCAACAGGTCCAAGTCTCAAAGATCCAGAGAAGTTAAGAGACTTGAAACTTGGCAAGCAGTAAGAGAATGTGGATTGATAAAGGTTTTGGGTTTGAGACAAAAGTGACAATGGGCCTCGGCCCAAGCCCAGTAGACCTTGTGGTGGGGCAGAAGTGCCTGTAGTTTTTGAAACACAACCGAATGTGTAGCTAGGAACTGGGTCAGTGGCTAAGGTAATGATGTCTTGAACCAAGTTAGCTGCAATAGAGGAACTGCCATAGGTTAGGTTGAAATTGCATGAGCTCACACCACAACTAGGGTTAGGTACCTGAAAAATGAAACAAAATAAAATGTTCACATTAATACCAATGTTTTAAAAATGAGATAGGAGAATCAATTGATAAGACTTTCACATCATGATTCAATTGGTTCAATTGATTCAACCGTAATTAGACCAAAAAAAACCAACCAATGTATTGATCAATTTTTGAATTTTTCGTTAACAACAATTCAACCGACTCAACTTAGTTCAATCTAATTCAACTAGAATTCAGTGCAACCTATTCAACTCAGTTCAATCTAATTCAACTAAAATCTAAAACCATCAAGAATCAACCAACTGATGAATCAGTCAATTTTTTGACCGATTAATCCGACCGCTTCGATCCAATTTTTAAACTATGATTACATCATTGGAAAAAGTGCATTTAGATTTTAGAAGACTCCAAGTCTCGTGAACCTTTGCCTGCCATAGAGAGCACATAGCTTTCAATATTTTGGATTCATAGATTGGGCTAGATGTAAGTCAACCCCACCTACAATGGGACAAAAGTTGCACGTTTCAATGTGATCAATAATCTCTCCTCGTAGTCCCTTTCATTGTGAAATTAGTAATTACCCTTCCACGGCAAGTAAAGGTAAAAGATTCTTGCCAAGCTGTATGTCATGTGAACTTTTGTCCAAGTCAAGATCATTTAAGTAGTTTGTCTAGGATAATTTAAGCTCTATGAAAAACCTATTTTTTTGTTAGTTTAGTAGAGCTCTATGAATATTACAATAGTTTTTTTTCAAGTAGTTTAGTCACTAGAATTCATCTTTAATACGAATAAATAATGTGTTTTAGATTCGAACCATAACTTATGCATATTACAATATATTATTTTTACTAACCGAGTTATACTTACGAGACTATAATAGTTTTTTTTATTCGATCAATTTAGTTTTACAATTGTCATGTAACAAAGTGACCAAGTATTTTAACAATTTTTAGGGATCACTAAAAAATTCCATTGATTTTAAGAATTTAATTGGCTCACTTCTACAATTTCATGTAGTGATTCAATAATTTTATTGGCATCCCAAAACAAATCTTTAACCGTTGTATACCAGTTCAAACAAATTTTTATGTACTTCACTAGAGTACAAAAACATTCACAGTTGTGATGTGTACATTGTGGCATTTGAGGTCACGTGATTCTTTTAAATTTAAAAATAGAAACATGACAATCGACAAAATAACGAGTATCTTTGGATACTGATTACAAAATAAAAATATAGTATCTTATGTTATGATGCTGATTACAAAATAAAATACTGTAAAGTATTCAAATCACATATTTTTTTTAAAGTATCACCATATATTAAACAGATTACCTTTTTCAACAAATATTCCACAATTGTTGTGATTTTAATAATGCATAATCCACTAGGTAGTTAACTTTGCGATCAACTCAAACAAAACATGAAAACCATGAATAGATTTTGCATATAATCGAAAAGTCAAAATATTTCAATTTTTTATGAAGGTACTAGCAAATTATTAGAATAAATACCTTGGAGTAAAAATAACTTATTGCACCGAAAAAAAATGTTTATGAAGAAAAAGGCAGAGAATCAAAATAAAAAATAGATGCAAGAGCTTGGAAATTGAAATCAACTCAGATTTTTAAATTAGGGTTTGCAAACAATTACAGCAACAATATAAAAGTTTTAGATGTCTTATCAACATCGTAACCATAATTGCATTTGCATCATTTGTATTGTGCCACCATATCAAAGTTCGCAGCATAATTGTAATCGCGACTGCAACCACAATTTAAAACCATTATTTTCTTCCTAATATATGTTTAGATTTACAGTGATGAGATTAACAAAATCACATAAACTTCCTAATTTTGTACCAAAAACTACATTTTAAAGTTTCGTGAAATCATAATATTATCATAATTTTGTCAAATTCACCACGGATGTAAAAATACACCGAAAACCATGACAAGAAAATGTGACTTTGTTAGTGAAGTGAAGTTGATTAATTTTTACCTGTTTGCATTCAGGAGCAGCACAACTAACATTCTTAAATGTAGTTGATTTTTCAGGAGCAAACAAAGTTGAAGCACAGCCATCACAAGCAGTGCAAGGAATCCAAGCAGCATCATTACTAGTATCCATAGCCAAAAGCAAAGTTTGAGGTGGAGTACCAATTTTAGCCCTAACAATGTAAGTTGGACTTTGTATGATTTGTCTACCAGAAGCAATAGGTACAACTGATTTTCTAGCTACCAAACTATCAAGGAATTGAAGTCTAGTTGTGTCTTTGGCTTGCATTTGGAGGACACTTTCTTCCCATGAAAGTGGCTTTGATGGCCTAAATGGGGAACATGGGCTGAACACATGGATTACTTGGAGTGTTGAGCCATTGTCTTGGACATCACATTTGGGGTTTAGTCCTTGGACTAGGGAGAGGAATAGGAACAAGAGGGAAAGTGTGAGTTTCATGGTTGTCATGGTGTGGTTTTGGTTCATTCACTTGACTTGGCTAGTACTATATATAGCAAAACAAAGGGCAAAGACCCAAATTGGTCTTTTGAAATAAAGTGAACTGATATTCCCTTCCTTCACAAAAATTAGGTGTTTGTGTTTAACGTCTTGATGAGTTTGTCGAAATCACGATGAATCACCGTAATTTTACCAAAGTTAGAGTGATGTTTAAAATTAATGTATCCTTGACAAAATCATGATGACATAATGTAGCTTTTACTTAAGTCACAGTAGTCCACATTAATTCAATCATACTCACTTACAATCCAAATTTATATAGAGTGTAGATTTTGTAAGATCAGGCAACTCATAGTGACTTCAAAAAACATATCGTGATATCAAACATATGCACACTACATAATTCGGTTTGGTCATTGATGAAAAACACAATTTTTTGGTCTATGACAAAAATAAATTAGGATATGACAGTCACTTTATCAATGTTTAAAACAACTATTTTGTGTGTGATTTTTGAACTATGCTAATGTGTGCCATTTCACATGTCACCTTGACCGATGTTACATTGAAGACAAAAGGAACAAATTGATCCATTTGATAACAGTACAAGGTAACAATCTAGCCCCAAGTTGCATCACATTTTAAATCCAATTTTTAAGAGAATTAATTTTGTCATTCAAAACAAGTTAATAGTGCCGCTTGTTGTTTGTTTCTATTTCATTCATGCGTAATTTTCTATATACATGTAAATATAAACATTTGATCCTTAAAAAATATATCCGGTGTATATTTCATTTTCTTCCTACTTGTTCCTTTCCACCCTCCATTGAAAGAACAACCATGATGTGACTTTTTTATTTTATGAATCAAGCAAGCATGATGTGAGTTGGAGTGAGAGTGATGACAAATTGTAATTATTTATTGGGAAAAACTCAAGTTGCACATAGGATAAATAAAACTTTTGATAAGAGTTTAAGAAGATGAGGCAATCCTCACTTTGAAAACCGGTTTTGTAAGAATGAGTTAGGTCCCAAATTTCAAAATGGTATCTGAGCTTGTCGAATTCAAAGGTCACCTACCTATTCAGTCACAAAACCCAAAGAGTGTCAGGTGTGAGGGGGGTGTATTGGTAAAAACTAAATCTCACATCGGATAGATAAAATATTTTAACGATGAGTTAAGCTCCAAATTTCAACATTAGTGATTATAAATGTTTGATAAAATCATATATGTATGTTGAAGTATGTTGAAAATACACAGAGTTATAATAGACAATTCGTTGGGTACTGTTCCTATTTTACGATAATCTTGTTTTGTTGATTATGATATTCAAAGGGTTGCTATTTATAGCATTGAAGTTCATCCAAAATAGTTTTTGAAAAAAGTTCATCTAATACCATATGCATTTTACTACTCACGGTGAATACGAAAATGATTTTTTTATTTTTTTTATAACTTTTTGAGAGACTAATTTGGTTCTTGCACATGTGGACGTTGCACACATCTGATTTCGTCATGATGACCACCACTCGTCGATGGAACTTTTCTATTGTGAATATACAAACGAAGAATGTTAGGAATTCTATAGTTAGGATACAATAAAAAATAAAAAGAGATGCTAAATTTTGTTCTCTCCTACATATTTTTTATTGGGTCACTACAGCTACGATTTCGATTCTTGTGAATGGTAGTCAGACTCAAGAGTTTAAGTTAGAAAGAGGTCTTTGGTAAGGTGATCCTCTTTCACCTTTCCTTTTTTTAACAGCTACATATTTTTCAAAGAAGGATGATCACCTGCAATCTTTATGTGCAAAATTTAAGCTTCAGTCTTTTGGTGGCTGAAATCGAGATATATTACCAATTGTGGAGGCTTAACCCTCTTCCTTGTCTGGCTAATGTTTTTTTTTTCCAGTCTAACTAATGTAAATTATTTTCTTTTTCTCTTTTTTGGTTGTTCTCCGTAATGTAATGGCGTGACTTTACTCAATTTTTTTTTCTGACACATCTTTTGTTGAAAAGACTTGTTTGTGTTGGTAATATATTTCATTTTATCCTCTTAAAAAACATATCTCGCCCCTTCACTATGTGATATGCTAATGTCTTATAGATCAGCTTGGAGAGGTAATCATGTGTTTTTTTTTCCCAACACTCATAGATCAGCTTGGAAAGGCAGTGGTAATAACACTCAAAGGTCAGTTTGGAGAGGCAGAGGTAAAAATACTAATGATTAACCTTTGAGGTGGAGGTTACAAGATGAAAGACAGAGTGGATGCACAAGTTTGGAAGTTGAGGTGGAGTCTTACACTAGTAAGACTAGAAATATACAACCGAGAATGACTTCTAGCTACTTGGTAAAAAGATAGGGTAAGCACATATATTATTGCACCAAAGTAGTACTACTATGGAGACCTTAGGTGTCATACTTTAGTTAAGAGCAAGAGAATTCTTTAAGAGAAAGGAAGGCATTTCGAGGGTTGAAGAATGTATGCCATGACTTGTGGGATGACCTCAAAAGACCAAGGGTGATCAGATGCTAGTGGAACTTCAAGAGGAAGGAATTGATCACTCTGGGGCTGTAGTGGTTATGACGAAAATTTGTAGAGCTACCTAAAATGTCCAATGTAGTTGGGTGCAAGGATCTTCAAGATGGTGGAAGACGTAATGAGGGTCGAAGAGGTAAATGTGTAAACTTGTGGGGCTACATAGTGTGGTTGGAGGCAAGGATAAAGATAAGACTTGGAAGCTTGTGGGACTGTTAATGGTGGTTGGATGAAAATGAGGTTGGTGTATAGGCAAGGATAAGAAAGAAGGTGATTGATGGTTAAATTGACATCACCATCGATTTAAAGGCAAGGTGGAGAATTACTGGATGTGTCTTGAAATCTCATGTGAATATGAAAGTGTTCCAATTCTGCCTATCTCGTGACACATAAATAAAGACTCGCGTCACGAAGGCGCGATTTTTTCTCTTTTCTTGGTCACCCAGTTTTAAGGGTTGGACAATCTATATAAATACAAGGCTCATGATTTGGGTTTGAGTAAGTGTGTGGAAAGATACGAAACTTGGGGAACCAAAAGAGGAATCATTGTGAGGTGAGGTTAAGGCAAACTAAGGTTTACCAAAAGAGGAGATCCTTAGAAAATCAAAGGTTAATGATCAGTTTCTTTTGAGAATAGAAATTATAGTTGGGAAACAATTGTAAACACCTTGGGTAGAGAAATCATTGAGTCTCTTGGCCACATGAAGAAATTTGAGAAAATGGTAGAAATTAAGGTTTGTTTTTAGAGAACTTGTTAAAATCTAATTTCTTCTAACCATTGTTTTTCTTTGTAAAGAACTTTTTGATAATGAATTTGAGAGATCTCTCTCCTCCATAGTAAGTCAGTATCAGACCGAACTGAGTGACAATATTGTGTATTGTTCCTCTTCTATACTACTTTTTTTATCATGTCGTCCTTCAATTCAATTGTGGTTTTGCTTTACATTGTTGGATTTGTTGTTATCGCTTGCGATTGTTTTGGTTATTAAATACCGCTAACTCTTCTTTACACATCAAAATATCGGTGTGAATTTTTTTATCTTAATTCACAACAAAATTACTAAGAGAAGATTAACTCAAGGACATTGTTGAGTTTTGACACATTCAAATAGGGACTATAGTGATACTAGCTCACACAATATGAGGACAAAATATGCATATTTACTCCTTTCAAATATTTTGGGCTAAGATATTTTGGGGTATGTGGGTGAGGAAGGTATGGGTAGTGGGGTGTGACAAATGGACTTCAATGGAGAATAGTGGAAGATAACAGACTGTACTCCATTCGGTTTTGTAGGCAACTATCTGCTTGGCCAAAATCAAGTTTCATAAATTCAGCGTGTAAATAGCACCTTCCATTATATACTATGATTTAGACATGTATGTTTGGAGGAATTGATTGAATATTTTAAAATATTGCTCTAAAGAAAGCTAGTTTGTGGGCTAGATAATGGAAGAAGATTGAATGCGTACTTTTAGGCTCTTAGTATGATTTCCAAGAGTAGTGCAGAATCCTTTACTCACATGGGATATCTAATTGTCAACTAATTAACTAGTTGTAATAAATCAATAAAATTTTATCAGTGTGTATTTGAATATACACTAGTGTTGATGATGCAGATTGCTAGTAGGTGATGTCGATAATAAAAGAATACAATTTATAAGTTATAACTAGTCTCTCAAAAAAAAAAAAGAGTTATAACTAGCTAGAATAAACTTAAGGGTAGAATGTCACAAGTCATAATTTTACTGATAAAAATGTCGAAATTGATAGATCAGACATCGTGATCAGGATTCGAGCCCCATCTTTTTTATGTGTGTGAGTTTTCAATGACTATTGTCATTTTGTCTATCTAAAAGAAAATTATGGCCAAATTATTTTAACTTAATTTAAAATTCAATGTTGAGTTAATCATTTTTTTTTGTCAAGTTAGTCATTTATGTTTAAAACATCAAGGTCTAAACTTTGTTTTTTTTATATATGAACGTCACCAAAAATCTTACTCAACCATTTAAAAATATAAATCACATTTTTAATTTATCGAGATAACATTTAAATTACAAGAAAACGACCATAATTATAAGGTGTTCTTCTCTTGTTGTGGTAACTCACGAGCCAGATAAAATGGCCCAGATGTGGGGGTTGTGCCAGTACCATAATGCACCATAGGGTTCAATAAAACCATTATTAGAACTCATTTAGATTAGTCTAGTGGTATTGATTTAGAACCTGAGAGTACGCTCTTCCTCAAAGTTTCAGATTCGATTCTCTTCCATGTTAATTTGGGTGATTAAAGTATATCAAATAAAATTTAAGCAGGAGATTCGATATTTAAAAAACTAACAAAACCTCTTACATTTACATTTGCTTATAAAAAAAAAGGGATTGTAATTACATAAACATCAAAAATCTTAATAGCATAGTACACATTAATTGTGGTTGCAGAGCTTATTTAAAAGACATGGTGTTTGGGTTTTTTGTTCAAAAGGTAAACTAACCCATTAAGATTAATAATGGGAAGAATCGAATCAAAGATCTTAAAGAAGATCACACTTCAAAAATTAAAATCAACACCAATAGGCAACATACCAACCTAAATGGATTACATGACATATGTATAAATATTTGGCAGCTTTTCATGATGTATAAGGAAAATAAAGATCATAATTCTGAAATTGATGAACTCAAGAAATTCCTTCCTGGAAGACAAAGCAATCTTATAGCTGGAAACCATAGACCGTGATTTCAGTTGAGTTGCTCTTGTCCCCTTCCATTCTATTCTTGGATTTACCTTCTCACGGGTGGGGTTGCTTCATCAGTTCAATCAATGTCACAAATCATAAAACAAACTCAGACTAACCTAACATAGACATTCAATGTTACCCTTCAATAACGTTACCCATTTATTCATTTTAAAAGATGATTTTTTTAGTGATTAGAATTCACATTTTTCAAGGTGAATAAGTGAGGTGTCCGAAGTTTGAACCTCAACCTCTACATATAATAATACATGTCCCTGTCAACTAAACTATACTCATGGGAAAAAAAAATGAATTTTTAACCATTACATTACATGACTAAATGATAAAATAAAAAATATAATTTTAATTATTACAAAGTCATGACTTTCATTATACATCGACAAAGTTTTTTTTTTAGTGTACAAATATTTTCTGACCGACATGACACATGCTCTGGAAGGGTGGGAATATACTCATAAGGTCATCACTGAGTCTGATAGGATCTTTATACTAATCTTTATTATAAGATAAGATACGATTTTTTAATTTACAAAATAAAGCTTAGCACCATGTCCCCCAAATTGCAAATTGAACCCATTATAAAGTACATTTAATTTAAGTGTATTTGCGTGAAAGAATTGATATGAAATTTTTTATGTTCAAAAAGCATTCATAAATCTCAAGTAAATGATTAGACCACATAAAGATTTGATGAAGAAAGTGTAAATATTTCTCAGGTATCATTACTTTGGTTTAATTAAAAATTAGTACTTATTACATACAAAATAGCGTATTGTTTCTAGTGTAGGACCTCAGAAATGGGACCTAACTCATATAATTGTGATCAGTTTATTCCAAAAACTAATTGTGTCGGCATCATGCAAAATTCAAGAATCCGAGAGCTTGCCCACAACCACACATTGATCCCCATTAAGTAGACAAGTGGTAAACTTGTTTTGTAGGCAATTAATTTTAATAACAGAAGTGAAATCTTGACATAATTAGTGAAGTTTAATAACAAATCTGATTATTTTTAAGGGTTGTTTTGTTCATTTCACTTTCAAATATTTTTTCATGAATGATGGAATTCTTAGAATTTGGGTTGGGGTTAACCGAATCCTACAAAGTTGATTTGTAAGATTAAATTGTCACCATGTATAAAGTTATGTCTAGATCTAATCTTATTCAATATGTGACTCTTAATACATCCACTATTCCCGGCCTTCAACATGTTTTGAGTGCCCATTATTCAATATGTGACTCTTAATACATCCACCATCCATGGCCTCTAACATGATCTGAGTGACCATTATACAATATGTGACTCTTAATACACCCAATATTTTTATTAAAAAAATATTATTTTAAAAGGCCTCAATTTTTTATTTTTTTTGATTTAGCCCTCTTAATCTGTTGGGTCAACCTTGAATACGCTATGATACCATATTAGAAATCTCATGAATTCAAGCAGAGACGGATCTAGTCATTGTGGATTGGGGGCAACTGCCTAAATCTTTTGAACTATTTAGGCTTAAGCTTATATTATGCAAACATTTCTTTCTTGTGAGATATTATAAGTTTAAGGAAGACACACAGTATGGCCCTTGATGAATTAAGATGACTAGGAGTGTACCAAATGACAAAGTAATTATATTCTAGGGGAAGCAAAAAGAATGCTATCAGCTAGAAGATTTTTCTTGTGAAAAGGTTCAACTTCATGTGGGTACCCCCTTGCTTTCAAAGATTAGTGTTAACAAGAGAACTGCATTAGTAAACACATGATGGCTATTTCTTCATCCATGTTTTCAGATGACCAAACACAAACCTAGCATAAATATAAATGGAGATACCGTGTCGAGTTTATTTATAATAGAATAAAGAAGTAACTAGAAGCAACAAAAATTAAGAATGGATGAGATTTTAGGCCCTATTGATGAAGGTGGCCAATATTTGCTAGTTTATTTCAAAATTATATTAAATCATCAAATTGACATGCATTTCAATTTTCTTTCATAAATTTCTTACAAATAGAATCAAGTTCCTAGGCCTTTGAATTGATGGAGCACAAAAGCTAAGAGTCTCAAAATACAATTTATGTTCCCTTACCAGTTTTATGAGAATCTTCACCAACCCATGAAAAGCTTCAAGATGCTCTTTCATATGTTACAAAGCTTATACTTCATAAATTTGCAAAGCAAAAGACCTTCTTGGTAAATAGCTGCATCTTTTCTACAGGACTATGGACTGTTATGCATTGCATAGTTACAATAATAAATATCCTGAAAGATTAACATTTCTCTTAGACTTAACCTTATAGCTTCTCCTATAGTTAATTCTTAATATCATGTCTTAAGCCACAGAACTGCAACAGTTACATAAAGTAATTTGTTAGACCATGAGACCATGAATACAAGAATACTACTTTTCATGATAGACTATGAGCAAGAATACAAGGATACTATTTTTCATGTTAGACCATGAGACCATGTCAAATTTGTTTTATTTCATGTTAGACCATGAGACCATGTCTAATTTGTTTTATAAAGTTATATGAAGTTATGAATGTCAGGCCAACTGCTACAGTATTTTAAAATGCAGACAATGTTCACACCATCAAGCTTGATAGAGACCATATAGGTAATTAGTTGCGGTGAAATTCACTTCAAAGAGAAAACTCAAGGAAGATGTTGCTTTTTAAATAATAGTAACATATAAACTTACAGAACAATCAATTTTTGCAATAAGGGATAGCCAATGTTAAAATTATCCTAACGGAAATCAATACCTGAGATGCCACATAAATGATGACTTCGAGACAGTACTGACAAAACAAAACAAGAATGTCAAGAATTTGTGTAAAGTCACCCGTAACAAGTTGGCATATTAAACATTTGAAGAAAATAAAAATCATTAGATTTCTTGAACTGAATATGTAACTAGCAGAGAAGCAAGGATAAAATGTTCTTTTTCTAGAACTAAGGACTAACTACAATGTTTTATATGACAACATAATGTTTGATCAACAGAACAGATACAAAAGAGGTTACAATAAATTAACTTTTACAAGAACAACCTAATTTCTACCCATTCCCCAATCTCTTCCCATGAACAAGAGAACTCAAGGTGTTTAAAATGTTTCCCAACCCATGAATCTCATCCAAAGACACTCAAATCTTAGCCTCTAAGTTTCCTAAAAGTTTCCCCCTTTGGTTTCATAAGATCTTCCAAAAAAGAGTGAAAAACGCTGTTTGTACAGAACCTGTCCTGTAGCATGCGCAAGGCGCCCCTGCCTGTCTGCCTTGCGTGTGCGGGCATGCGCAAGTTGTATGATGCAGTGCTGGAATCAACAAAAAGGCTTCAAAACAATGCCAAATTTTATCCATCTTCAACAAGCTTCTTGCTAACACAAGTCGTGCGAAAATCAAAACATATTTTCAGAAAATTTGCAACTCCTTTTCTGTATCTGCAATAAACAAGAAGATACACTAGCGTAAATAACAGTAATATATAAACTAAAGCACAGACAACTCATGAAAAAGCTTGCAGCTAAGATAACCAAACTATCTTATAAACTATCTATAATGGCAATTGAAATTCAACGCATACCACTATCTCATAAACTTTAAAGTTACATCAATATTAAAATTGCTTAATGGATTTAATGCATCATAAATATTAACTTCCAGAAAATAAATGATATTGACATGACAAAAACAGGAAGATCGAGAATTAATATAAAATCGCCTATAACATATTTCTAATTAATCATTTTAAGAAAAAATCATTGGACTTCTAGAGCTCAAAAGGTACAAGTGTCAAACTACTATTTATGTTTCCTTGCCAGCCACATAAACTGATAAGCAAACAATAGTTACAGCAAAGAATACTATAATACTATTTTTCATGTAAGACCTAGAAACCATGAAATCTATGCATGATATTTACATTGATTGGAGATTGGGCTAGATCTGGTTGGTGTAAGAAGCATGCACCAGTAGGGGAGGGTGATTTGATCTGGTTTCCAATTCTGATGGCTCGATTTTCATGTTTATAGCCTTTCCCACAGTTGAAACCTGAGGGAAATGAGAAAGTAATTCACAAAACACATAATCATGCAATTAAACACAGACAGAGTGGCAAGACTTATAGGATTGGTTCCTTATGCGTTCAGGATAGTGGACCAAAAATAAAAATTTAGCTAATTACCTTTGGTTCATTTATTTAATTTTTTTTTTCTCATAAAAAAGTAGAAACCACCATGCTGTCATGATTCTATAAAAGAAGACATATCTTCTTTTTTAACACATGCCTCACTGTATATATTAAAACATTGACAAAGGGTACCATAAAAACTCACATGCAAGTGGAACAGAATAAGAATAGGATGATAGAAACCTCGGCATCACAGAGAAAGTAATGATCATTAGCCTTGTTCAGCAACCCATTTCTAATCCCTTTGAGAATGTGATTTGTCTGCTAGTTGAATTTTTAATCCTTTTCAGTGACCATGGTCAGCAGCAAGAAGAAAAATGAAGAACAAAAGGGAAAGCATTTTATTTCAGTTTCAACACCAGATGGGCCATAATCTGGAAAGGGAAGCAGATGTTATCCATCAAGGTGTTAAATTAAAAATATTTATTGATGGAATATTTATAACAAGAAACATGAAAGTAGTATTTTGGTGACTCACCAGGATGTGATACTCATGTGATGATTTCCTTTCCGATAAATATGAAGGGAATGTGAGAAATCTTACGCCACTCTTTCCCACGCTTCCTTCCACAAATTGCTTCCGACAATGGGCAGTCATTGATACGCAGTACTTTAAGAGAGGAAGGCAACTTCCCCTTTTCTGGCAATGACTTGAGCTTGGGAGAATAAACAATCTCAAGTTTTTGGAGAGAGGTGAGATGTTGAAGCCACTTTCCATCCAAGCATTCTATATCTTCAAGAGAGATCGTTAAGGAAACGAGAGAAGTGGGTAGCAATGGAACTTCCATTTTCATCATCGCCTTCACAAGATTATCCCCCGTAATATGCAACACTGAAAGAGAAGTGAGACGTTCCCAAGATGCATTCCACAAAATCCCTCCAACTTTGTATACACTGAGTTCCCGTAAACTGATAGGCAAATCATCTATGGGAAAGTATTGCAGATTTGGTAGGTCACGAATTTCCACATTTTGAAGGATACCTAGAGTGTTTGTTGGTTCTGGCAGTGAACGAAGCTTCTTACACTCACACACAGTTAAATGAATGAGGCTAGGAATGGGAAATCCACCCAGGGAAACTGACTCCAGTTCATCGCATTTCCTTATTTCAACATTTCTAAGAAACAAGAGATTATGTTGCGATGTGTCTTCTGCAATTAATATGGATTTTAGGTTTTTACAGTTACAAATATGTAGAGTTTGGAGGAATGGGAGAAAGCCCAAGGTAAACAATGTCATCGAATTACAACTATTAGATATTTCCAAATTCTCAAGTGATTTGTAACTCTGAGAGAATTCATAAGGAATGAACTCCAAATTACCACAATTCCATATTACAAGAGATTGTAAGGATTTTGGCAGACTGTTTCTTGGGAAGGACGTTAGAGATGGAATGTCTTTTAAGGTAATCTTTCGAAGAGAATTGAGACCGATCATCAATTTGCTGAATACATCTGATGACGGGCTTGTAATTGTAATGTTTCTTTTATCCTCTGAATGCATTGACTCTATTAATAGAGGACAGTCTCTTAACTCAAGTTCTCTTAGGGAAGGAAGGTTCTTGGGTGTCATCCCTTCGAGCTTGAGACAATATTCAAGTGACAGACTTGTAAGACTAGGATGGTTGCCCGGTATGTTTCCTTTGAGTTTCGGACATTTATATAGTGACAAATGTGCAAGACTAGGAAACTCAGTAGATGTACCTCCAATCAGCTTCCATTCCTCCCACTCTTGCATATCCCCAAAGTGCAGTGTCTCCAAGGAGAAAAATGGTTGAAACAAAGGAGAATTACTACTTCCATAGAACTCGGTACCAAGTGTCTTTACTGAGTTCATCCCTTCAATACAGAGTTCTTTTAGATTACTTAATTGACCAAGGGGTATATTTCCTTTGAGTTTCGAACAATTTTGCAGTGACAGACGTGTTAGACGAGGAAACTCTGTAGATGTACCTCCAGGCAACTTCCATTCTTTCCACTCCAGCATTTCATGGAATTCAAGAGTCTCCAATAAAGGAAATGGTTGAAAGAAAGGAGAACCACTTCCATAGAACTCAGTACCAATACTTTTCACTGATTTCATCTCCTCAATAAAGAGCTTTTTAAGATTACCTAATTGCCCCAAGGGTGGCAACCTTGGACAATTATCACAGTGTGAAATCCGCAAACACACCATGTTGCCAAAGAAAGAACCACCCAGCCAATTTGGAAATTTGTTTCCACCATAGCCAATGATGGTGAGATTCTTCAAATTTGTCGATGGACGCAACTGTTCTAATACAACATTTTGTATTTGTGAACTTTTAGTATTAAACCATTGTAGTACCAACTCATCAATTTGTTTTTTCATCATCAAATTTGCTTGAAAAGCATGGGATGGGTTAGTTACATTTTCAAGTCCTGAGATGTAAAGCCTTCCCCGTAGATGGGAATATTTTCCCATATCTGCAATCTTCAACCCGTCATCCTCAGAGCGGACAACAAAGCCTGACAAGGTTTGTAGATTTTCTAGTTTGGATATTTGTACATGAATATCCTTGAAATAAGTGCCTCTGATGTCAAGGTGGAGTAGATTCACTAATTTCCCAATGTCTTCCGGTAATTCAGTGAGCCTATAGCAATATGACAACAATAAGGTTTGTAGATTGTAAAGCTTGCATGTTTCAGAAGGCAACCTTTCAATCCCAGTGAAAGAGAGATTTAAGTATCGCAAGTAAATCAAATTTCCAATAGAGTTGGGCAACTTAGTGATATTGCTGTAATTTGATAGAGACAACGCATGTAACTGTTTCATTTGTGGCAGCAAGTCACAAACTAACTTCCTCGACAAAAAGTTGTTACATGAGAACCTTGAATGTAATGGCAAGGCTAAGAATGTTCGTAAACCTTTTAACCCTTGCAACTTATCAAATTTATCGTATGAATCATATTCCCCAATATTGTATGACAAGTGACGTATTCTTTCATGTGGCTTCTGTTCGTCCAACCTAATACAATACGGAGATGAAACTATCATAGCCAAATCATTAACAAGATCATGCATCTCAAAGTTTACTTCCAGATCATCACTAGACCTTTGATGTATCAGACACCTCGACACTAGTTCATCAAAGTATTCTTCAGCTACTTTTTCCCAACTTTTCTCACTTTGAGGCTGAGGTACTAAACCTTCTGCAATCCACAACTGAACTACCATATTTTTCTCTATGATTGAGTTCTTCGGAAAAATTGAACAGTAAGCAAAGCATCCTTTTAATGGAGCAGGAAGATAACGATAGCTCAATAGCAGAGATGGTTGCACCTCACCATTTGTCAATTCCCAAATATTACTTTTTAACACATCGTTCCAATAATCTTGGGATAATTTGGTGCGAAGAAGACCCCCTATTGCTATTGCAGCTAATGGTATCCCACCACACTTTTTGGCAATTTCTCTGCCAATTTTTTTTAGATCGGATCGTTGTGGGTAATTACTTGTTGGAAATGCATATTTCGCAAGCAAAGACCAGCAATCATCTCTTTGCAGAGGTTCCAGTTTGTAGATTGGAAGAAAGGTTTGCATGGTTGCTGCAACTCTTTCATTTCTTGTTGTAATGATGACCTTACTCCCTCTTAACCCAACATTAAATATGTCAATCAAACTATTCCAGCAGTCAGCATATTTTCCATACCATATGTCATCAAGTACAAGCAAAAACTTTTTACTGCTTAAACTTTGTTGCAATTGCACTTGTAGAATATTCAAGTCATCGGTGTCATTTCTTTTTGAAGTGACAGATTCAAGAATGGTTTTAGTGACGGTGACAACATCAAAATCTTTTGAGATATGTGCCCACCCTCTCACCTCAAATTTCTCCTTCACTTCACCGTCGTTGTAGAGGATTTTAGCTAGTGTTGTTTTTCCTAGCCCTCCCATCCCCACAATGGAAATCACTCCTATTTTACTTTCACCATCACTATCATCATGTGTTAGCAGAAACTCTTTCAGTTTCTTTTTGTCATCCTCTCTACCATAAATAGCAGATTCATCCCCCACAACAGAGCTTGTAGGAGTTCCATGCCAAACACTGCTGGAAACACCTTTTAAACCAAGATTCTGGTTGCTCAAATGTTCTAATCTATCAACTAGCTTTTGCAGTTTTGAATTGATCTTTCTATTAAACATTTTGAAATGATAAGAGAGTTTTTTGAGCACCTTAGTAGAAGCAGTTTGGGTTTCATCCTCACCTTCCACTTTGCGCCGCAAAGCCTCAGTGTTGATTTCGTCAAACAAATCATCAGCTTGAAAGACAGCATCTCGCAGCATATCCAGCCATTTCTTGACAGCAGGGTTGGTGATCTGCTTCTCCTCAGCATCATGAAGTACAGCTTGCAGGCTCAGCAGTGTTACGTTCAGCTTTTCCAACAGTGCAACATCAAGTTTGGTACTCCGAATGAAATCAAGAAACCCTTCAGAAACAATCTTTTGCAACAACAGCTCCAAAGAAGCTGCAAGAAGTGCTTCTACCACAATAGTCGCCATAACTTAGTTCACAAAAGTAAGAATAGCTACAGACTATCAAGTTGTTTGTGCCCACTACTTTGTATCTGTCAATAATAATCAGCAAATAAATATCAACCTATCTTTATGGGTGGCATTTAACGTGGGAAAAGGTAAAAGTTTCCCACCAAGTAAAAGTTAATTTTAACTACTAGATCAAGTAAAGAACATTATCTTATCATACACTCTCAACACTAGATTATTTTGCCAACTATCTTTCACCATCTATCCATCATCTCCCTCCAGCAGAAATTAAAAACCCATCCTCAATTATGATCTAGAAATCCATTCTAGTTACAGTGGAATTAGAATTTGGCCGTTGGTATCTTCCTTTTTTTTATTTAGTTACATGGTTACCCAAAACAAAATCCATTTTAGTTACTTTGTGTATTTTACTTCTGGAAAAAATTGGGACAGTAGTTTTGATGTTGTTGGTGGTGGGTAAGTGAGGCATGAAGGAGAAAGAATATTGTTGGAAGATGGTGTGGAAAATAATATTGTGATGAGAGACTATAATAAATGTAGAGCAAATAGTCATTTTAGTGGTGAATTAACACCTAGCTGTTATATTGTTATATTGATCCCTGACTCAGGATTAAATACAAAAAAGTTTCTGATTTTGTACTTCTGTTATTATTTTAGTCTCTAACGTTAAATAATTATGTTAAGTGTGTCACATAAACTAAAGTGAAAGTAGAAAATGATCCCTTTAGTCCCTGAACCAAAAATCAATATCTCCAATTTGAATCTCTAATCCCTAAATGTCATCCCTAAATCCCTAAAAAAAAATATACATTGATATGTGACTTTTTTCTCTTGTAAAAAAAAAGTGACTTTTTTCCAAACATTGTAGACTTTTTTTTCTTCGGATATATTGAATATTGTATGTTCTACAAATTGTATTGAAAGTTTAATGTATTTTTTTATGCTTAATGGTAAACTTTATCGACAGTATTAACCAACCAATTGTGTGTCCTCGTGAGCTTAACTCAGTTGGTATGGATAATGCATAATATATGTAAGGTTCGGGGTTCAAACCCCGGCCACTGCAAAAAAAAACAACTAATTGTGTAACAAAAAATATGCTGATATTATTAATCTTTATTTTAATTTTAAATAAAATAATGCTATATTTTGACAAAAAAAAGTTATATTAATATTGTCAATTTGAGATTTTCAATTTAAGTGATTTATGGATGACATTTAGGGATTTGAGATTCAAGTTGGTGATATTAGTTTTTGGTTCAAGGACTAAAGTGACCATTTTCTAGTTTCACTTTAGTCCCTATGACACACTTAACATAATTATTTAACGTCAAAGACTAAAGTGATAACGGAAGTGCAGAGTTAGGAACTTCTTTGTATTTAATCCTGAGTTAGGGACCTATGTGACAGTGAGGTACAAAGTCAGTGACTCCCTAAGTGTTCCTCCGTCATAACCGTTTTGATTAAGTGTTCCTCCACCGTAACTGTTTCACAGCTACAACTCCAGACCGAAATCATGACCAGAACTCGACCAAGAAGTGACAACAGCAAATCATCCGCCGCTGTAGAAGTTCAATCCGCGATTCAGATTCTTCAGAATCGTTTCTTAACACGGGTGGTTCAAGATGCGAACGACGTCGTAACTTTGCAAAGCACAATACTTTCTTGGTAAATCAAAATCAACTATCAAAACAAAACATAGCATAATTCCAAAAGGGATGTAAATAACTGAATACGATCATGAGCTAAACCGGAGAGATTAACATTTCTCTGCAGCTTAAGACTATGGCTGCATAAACTGATAATTTAATTATTAATATCATACATATAACTTTATGAATTATCCATAAAACTGCAACAGTCACACAAACATACAATGAAAGATTACAAGAAATATTTTGCAGTTAAAGTCTTCAAGTAAGCAAAACAAAACAGCAAAGCACTGCAATAAAAAGTGTAGTGAATTCCTAAAACAAATCATACCAATAAACAAATCATACCAGTTGGATCTTACTTGCTTTGTTTTTGCTCATTTCTACATAACTGCTCTGTGGCATTTGGCTAGTGTTGTTTCTATGCTAGAACATGTTTATGGTTTTGTTGCTATGAAGAAAAGTTATGACTTGTGGAAGGGTAGGGTTAGTTATGGTGCTGTTTTGGATTGTGTGTATTTGCTTATCTGTGGGGTTATTGGAGGGATGTTCAGTGTGGTGGTGGTGCATGGTGTGTTTTCTAGGGTTGTTATTTGCGGATTCTTGGTTGGTGTGCTTGTTATTGTGAATTTGGTTGGCATGTTGGTGTAGAGTGAGTTTTACTATGTTTGTAAGAATCATCATCAAGGGATTGATAAAAGTGCATTGCATGATCACCTTGTTGGGAGAAAACTAAAGTTTGTCTTGTTTATATGTTATGTTTATTACAGGCTGAAGAGTTGTGTCGAGAACCCACGATAGATGAGGCTCTTCGTAAAATTCACACCAAGAGGAAGAACTCGCGTTACTCTTTCAAAAATTGTAATTTCCTTGGTTAATCATATTTTTTTTACAAAGGGAATGATTACACATATAGATCTTTGCTCTTTCACGTCCTCTAGCTCATTCAAGTTAATTTCCTTTGACCTTTCTTTTTGAAAGCATTCTTTACATATGTACAAAAAAAAAGGTTCATTCAAGGATAATAGATAAAATAAAGAATTCTATTAATAGTTGTATTATATTTTTATTCAAAAGGGCTAAATAGCTTGTGTTCAACTAGTAATGAAATCATGTTTATAAAGTAGTATTGATTCTACTACTAAAATCAAGAACAATATTCCAATATTCTTCCTCCACAATTTGTAAATGTTATTTCGTTTAGGATTTTGATAAATAACTAAGGAGTTTTGTTGTCAAGGCTGGAAAACAGAAGTTATTTTTAAAGGAACTCCTTCAGAAAAGGAAAAAAATTATTCAAAAGAACATTAATTAGTTATGAAGTTATCGAGTTTAAGTCAAAGTGTAGAATAATCTAGTTTATAATTATGTACCATGCTCATAAGTCTCAACTCGAGTGACTTGCTTATACTTAGCAGTAAACTGAATCAAACCTAAAAAAAATATCAATAAAAAGATGGTGTTGTAGTGTCTGTCAGAGCTAAGTAGACTTTTCCTATGCTCAACTAAACTCTTGAGTCTTGCAAGTGTGACTCTCTTCTGTTCCTTGAATGGTTGGGATGCTCATTTTCTGAATGTGTCAGATCCAATATAAATGTACTCTAGATTGCTCCAGAGGCAGTATGTTCTCCGGATATCATTCGGATTTGTGGGAAAAACCATTGGATGAATCTACCTCCAGTTGAGAAAACACAAACCTAACAAAAATAAATGGCGATAGAGTCAAGCTTGATGGTGTTCATTTATAACAGAACAAAGCAGTGACCAGAAGCAAATAAAATTAAGAATTGATGAGATCTTAGGCACTAATGATGGATTTGCCAATGCTTTCTAAGTGACAAATGATTTTCTATGTGACATTAAGTTGGTAAAGTTGGAGATATATTTGAGACTCGGTAAATAATGTCAAAAATACATTTGATTGCATATCCAGACACAGTGACGAACCTAACCAATATTTTGCAGTACTAGGGATCATTTTAGTGATGATGTGAGGAGGCTGATACAATTCTGCCTTATCAGAGGAAATTTGATATTTACTCGTTTGATTTTGGCCTGATTACCTGGAGTTCTCGAACTGGAAGACAACCGGTCAGAAACTGTATCAAAGATAAGGTCTATCCAGACTCTGAAGGCACCTTCAAATTTATTTGAGATTCATATGGCAAAAGGGACAAAAAGTTTCTAAAATAGTTTTGATGGTACGAGGCAATACCTTTAGGAGTTTTGCTAGCATCTTTAACAAACTCTCATTCCAAACAAAAGCCATGCCAAAATAAAAACATATTTTCAGAAAATTTGTAATTAATTTCCTGCAATAAACCAGAAGAAAGATTTGAGTAAATGACAGTAACATATAAATTTACAGTAGAGAAAACGAATGCGCAAAAGCTCGTAAAAACTAAGGGCCTGTTTGGAACACTTTTTGTTTTTAGTTTTCAAAATATGTTCTAAAAATCAATTTTAGAAAAGTGATTTCAAAAAAAGAAAAAGAAAAAACTTGTTTGGTAATGTGAGTTTTCAAAACTGTTGTAGAAATGAAAAAATTGGAAAATCCATTTGGTAACATAATTTTCAAAAATAGTTTTAGAAATAGAAAATTAGAAAACTTGTTTGGTAATCAAATTTTTTAAAAACTTGTTTTTTATTTTTTATAATTTTTATAACCTATATAAATTATATTACCCCTTATATAATTGTTTATTTTCCTTACAATTTTATCCTTAGTTACCAATCAAATTAAATTTCAAGTACTTTAGTTAAATGTAGAGATTAGTCACAATATAAATTATTTTTTTAGATACGAAATCAAAATTTGTTCAAGTGATACACATGATCAGTACTTAATTTTTTTTTTTAAGTACTTTTTTTTAGATACTCGAGAAGAGGAAAATAAAAGGCTTTATCAATATCAATTCTTTAGCAACATCATGTAAATAAACACACAAGCAATTGTTCAGCAAATAGAAAGAAGTAAACAATCATATCGAACCTAAACAAATACTAACTGATCACTAAAGATAAGTATGTCTCATCACTAGAACCTAAACAAATACAAGTTATATCCTTAGAGCCTAATTACCCATCCACGCTTCCTCTCATTAGACATGGCGATAAACATTTCCCTCCAATCAGGATCCTTAAACTTTTCCAAGGCTTTTCCATAGGCATCATCTGAAATGTCTTCTAGTTCATCGAGAGCAGCCATACACTTGGTAAGAGAACAATCCGAAGTTATACATGAAGTAGCCTCTGCACTCCTAATAAACAGGAAATCAAACAATTAACCTAACCTTGAGCATGAAAGAAATTTTATTAGACACAATCAGAAACGCAAGATACTAGAATCAACACTATTTTATAATGCCGTAACAAGATTCTTGAAACGTTATATTGAGTGTGAAAGAATTATTATAAGGTACAAACAGAAACCTAACATGATACGGTTCAAACAAATTAACACCTGAACTGAAAACTCAATTGAATCAATCTCATAAGTAATAATCTGAATCGAGTGTATCTAATATTCTCGTCACATCTCATTTTGTATACAACTAGAACAAATCACTTGCTTAAATGATAAGCTAAACTAGAATCAACAATATATTAGTATCTAACAGAAGGTTCTTAAAGCCAAATGATTATATATACCACAATTCCAACAAGGGTATTGAAATGTGATACCACACCAAGTCACTAACAGAAGCATGAAAAACAATGTAGCTAAGTAGCAAACATTATATCACCCATTAAAAGTGGTAAAATTCAATTAAGCCATACCTTCAGATAATTTTTCCAGACTTCTTCACTTGCAGTAACAGTGTTTGTTTCAGCATTCCAGCCAATCCGGTGTTCTGCAACAGTGAATAGAACTCATGATACATGGCTCGCAACCTATGCATCTTTGCCTTTAGTTGGAGAGCTTGAAACAGTCGTTACAAAATCAGACCCAAGCGTTGACTCATTAATGTCAACATTAGTTGCCATCTATCATAAAAATAAGCATTACAATTCAGAATAAGCATTGCGCAATATTTTGCATTGAGTAATATTAGTTCTCATAACAAGTCATGTATATTGAAACTGATACTTGTTAATCCAACATCAGAAAGAGTTTAATGAAAACAATTTTAAGCTGGCAGTGTATATTGAGAAAACTGTTATCATGATAACTCAAATCAGCAAAGAAAGCTTTAGAAATTCAGGCCAAAGCTTTGAGTCATTAATCTCAACATTAGCTGCCATCTATCATAAAAATAAGCATTGAGTAACTTCAACTTACTACAAAAGCGTAAGTGCAAAAGGATGACAGTGTCAAGCCTTCGAATAGCAAAGACAGACAGTTTAAACAATAATATCTTATACAGGTTTCAATATAAAATATTTTTCCCAAATACACCACCAGCTATACATAGGAAGTTTCAAGCAATGTTCCTAAATTTGAAGTGGCTAGAACCAAAAAATTATTTAAAAATAAAACCATAGAAAAGCAATTTTTAACATGAGAGGCAGTAGTGCTGATATCTGAACAAGAAGCAAATACATTTTAAATCAGTGCATAAACCATAATTCATTCATTCATCACAGTATGCCAGAACAAGAGGTGCAATTATATTGGCTTTCCAAATTTCATACAACTACAACTATGGAGCATGGATCTGATTAAAGCATTTCAGGACTTTTCTATCGCGCCTTTTGATTAAAAAAATTAGCAATAATCAGAAGTCAGCATTGCAAACCATCATTAAGCAACTTTAGTCTTTTCGGTTAACACAAGCTTAAAACTACAACGAGCAATCAAATCCAGAATGCAAAAACCATTCATTAATTCAGCCAAACAATATCAAATCAACAACAGACACAACAACCCCTTCGTGTTCAACAAGATATCTAATCAAGTCTTTGAAAACTTTTCTATCAAACTCTTTGCCTAAAAAACTAGCAGGGTTCACTAGTCCAACATATGATTTCCCCATAAGCGTCAAATACAGAAGACTTCTAATTTCAAACATGTAAATGTAATGTACCATAGAAACTGCCATAGTCGAACATGGAATCCTCACATTCATAAAATCCTATAACATAAGTTTTGCAAGACACTGGCAGAATTTATGAAACCAGCTTATGACAATTTTCATGAATTGTTTTCAACTTATATTCATAAGTTCTTAGTTCTTCAATGTAGCTTATAAAAACAACTTATAGCAATTAGAAGAACAATTTAACGTTGTGATAAGTGCTTATACATAAGTGCTTATTGTGATAAGTGCTTATGCTATCAGCTGCAAATAAGCGTTTTATCTAAACAGGCACTTAATCCAGATCTACTTAACCAAAACAACAACATCAAAATCATAATCAAAAGTCATAAAAACACACATGAAAAGGAAGGAATTCAGTGAAAAACACAATAAATCTAAGTACTAAAATCCAGATCGAAGAAGATTAAAAACGAAACTCAAAAATTCAAAACCAAATCCGGTATGAGATGTAACCTCACCAGGAACAGCTAATAAGAGAGGAAAAATTTGTGAAATAGATGAAGAATCGAAGAGCCGACAACGAAGAAGAGCATCAAACCCTCGATCGCCATTTTCGCCATTTAGGGAGCTCTCTGGTTCGTGTTCTCTGCGTTTTTCCAAATGAGAAAAATAAAATCAACTCTGATTTTGATTAACAATATATGAGAATGCCCTCGAAGTTGTAACATATTTACATGTATGCCATTAGTGAAAAGTGACATTTTTCTCCGTGTTTTCTGTTTTTTTTTTATTATAGATTTTCCCCTATTTTGACAAGCTAAAACAGAAAATTAAAAAGCAAAACACAATTTACCTGTTTAAGTTTTTTAGTCCCCAAAACTTTAAAAACCAAAACTCTTTTCAAAACTTATATTTTAAAAATAGTCTATCAAGCAAGTTTTTAATTTTTAAGTTTTTAAAAACTAGAAAAGTGTTTTTAAGAAGTGTTTTTTCAAACAGGCCCTTAGGGGAGGGAGAAAAAGTCAACAATTATTGTATTGGTAAAATTCACAATAGTCACTTCCTTCATGAACCACATGTATTACTTCCTCTAGAGACTATAGTCTTCCTTTTGGCTTTAACATGGAAATGGATCATTAACTTATCTAAGAGGAAATCTATACCTGAGATGCCACAAAAATGATGAATTCTACACAGTACTTATCATCTTTTATGTATGACATCGACCTGAGAAGTGTCCAGAGTTTGTGTAAAATAGCCTATAATATATTGGTATATTAGATTTCTAGAACTGAAAAGTGTCAATTCATTTTGGTTTTCAGCATCTAAATGTAACTTATCAAATTGAAAGTGGAAAGTCGTCTCTTACTGAAATCGTGAAAGAGATTTGAACAACACCTGAATACTTAGATAGGAGAGAAGGATATATAATGATGTATGGTAACATAATATTTGATTAACTGGAAGTTGAAATCTTAGTAAAAAATACTCACAACCATGTAGCCTTGCAGAGTGCATCATTTGGTTAAATGCTTCACTATGTCAGATCCATTATATAAATTTCATAAAACCTTGCAAGTTAACCTCTAATTCCAATATCAATGTACTCTAGATTGTTCCACTTGATCCATGAGTAATTTCTCCTGACAGGTTAAATGTTAAGGGTTAGATAGTATACTGAGTCAACTGAATTTTGAATAGAAACAATTACTCATTCTACTGATGACCTAATATCGGAAGGAATTTTTTTGTAGAAAAGGATAAAGGTGAGAAAAGGTCAAAATCCACTAGTATCAAACTACTATATGATCGGAACTGAGGCAGCACAAAAGCTATAAGTGTCACACTACTTTTTATGTTTCCTTACCAGCACGTTGTTAAGATCCAAGACGCTCCCTCATATGTTGGTGCAAGACCTGGTTTCCAATTCTGATGGCTCGATTTCTATGATTCATGTGAGAATGAGGAAGCATTTCATTTCAATTTCAACCCCGGAACCTGGAAAGGGACGCAAACATTTATATTTATTGATGATATTTATAACAAGAAACATGAAAGAAGTATTTCAGTGACTCACCAGGACGTGATACTCATGTGAATGTGATGTTTTCATTGTTGACATGTATGAGGGGAATATGAGAAATCTTACGCCACTCTTTCCCTCGCTTCTTCCGTAAACTTGCTTCCAACAATGAGCAGTCTGTGATAAACAGTTTTTGAAGAGAGGAAGGCAACATCCCTTCTGGCAACGACTTGAGCTTGGGAGCTCTGGAAATTGTAAAGTCTTGGAGAGAGGAAGGCAACCCCTCTTCTGGAAATGACATGAGCTTGGGAGCATTATTAATGAAAAGTGTTTGGAGAGAGGTGAGATGTTGAAGCCACTTCCCATCCAAGCATGTTATATCACCAAAATTATGGATGTATAAGGAAACAAGAGAAGCAGGTAGACGTGGCACATCCATTTTCATCAGCGCCTTCACATTATCACTACCATTAATTAGCAACACTGAGAGAGATGTGTGACGTTCCCAAGTTGTATTCCACACAATCTCTCCAACATTGGAAACAATCAATTCCCGTAAACTTATAGGTAACTCATCTATTAAAAACAATTGCAGATTTGGAAGGTTCCGCAATTGCATTGTTTGAAGGCTAGCTAGAGTTTTTATTGATTCGGGTAGCGAACAAAGCATCTTACACCTACCCACAATCAAACGAACTAGGTTAGGAATGGGCAGTCCACCAAAGGAAGTTGACTCAAGTTCATCGCAATAATATATAATGATGGTTGTATGAAACAAGGAATTCTGTTGCAGCACGTCTTCTGCAATTACGATCGACTTCAAATTTTTACAACCAGAAATACGGAGAGTTTTGAGGACAGGGAGAGAGCACATGGTAAATGATGTCATTGAATAACAACTAGATGATATGTCCAAATTCTCGAGTGATTTGTTATTACAAAATGATTCATAAGGAAGGAACTCCAGATTCTCACAATCACAGATACTCAAAGATTGTAATGTTTTGGGCAGACCATCTCTCGGGAAGGAAGTTAGAGATGGAATATTTATAAAGGTGATTTTTTGAAGAGTATTGAATACAAATGATGATGTGCTTGTAATTGTAATGTTGCTATTGTCATCAGAATGTATTGGCTCCATCATTAGAGGACACTCCTCTAACTCAAGTTCACTAAGGGAAGGAAGGTTGTCAAGTGACATCCCTTTGAGTTCAGGACAACATTTCACTGACAAACTTGTACGACTAGGAAGGTTACCTGGTATACTTCCTTTGAGTTTAGGACATTCATGTAGTGACAAGCGTTTCAGACTAGGAAACTCTGTTGATGCACCTCCAATCAGCTTCCATTCCTCCCACTCTTGCATATCCTCAAACCTCAGAGTCTCCAAGGAGATAAATGGTTGAATCAAAGGAGAACTGCTACTTCCATAGAACTCAGTACCAAGTGTCTTCACTGATTTCATCCCTATAATAATGAGTTCTTTTAGATTACCCAACTGTCCAAGGGGTATGTTTCCTTCGAGTTTAGGACAACTTCTCAGTGACAGTTTTGTTAGGCGAGGAAACTTTTTAGATGCACCTTCAGTCAATGTCCATTCTTCCCACTCTAGCATCATATTGAATTCTAGAGTCTCCAAAGAGGGAAATGGTTGAAATGAAGGAGAATCCATTCCATAGAACTCAGAACCAACACTCTTTACTGATTTCATCCAACCGAGAAAGAGTTTTTTGAGATTACCTAATTGTCCGAGGGGTGGCAGCCTTGAACAATTTTCACAGGATGAAATTCTCAAACACACCATGTTATCAAATAAAGAACTACCCAACCAATTTGGAAAGTTGTTTCCATCATAACCAAAGATGGTAAGACTCTTCAAATTTGTCGACGGACGCAACTGTTCAAACACGACACTTTGTATTTGTGAATTTGAAGGAGTATCATCAGACCATCCTAGTACCAACTCGTCCATTTGTTTCTTCGTCTCCAAAATTGCTTGAAAAGCATGGGATGGGTTAGTTACATTTTGAGGTTGTGAGATGCAAAGTCTTCCCTGTAAATGTGGAAATTTTCCCAAATCTGAAATCTTCAATCCAATGTCTTGTTTACTGACAACAAATCTCGACAAGGTTTGGAGATTTTCTAGTCTAGAGAGTTGTACGGGCATTTCCTTAAATTGAGTGCCTCTGATGTCAAGGTGGCGTAGACTCACTAATTTCCCTATGTCCATCGGTAAATTAGTGAGATTCCGACAATATGCCAACAACAAGGTCTGCAGATTGTAAAGCTTGCATGTTTCAGAGGGCAACCTTTCAATCTCAGTGTAAGAGAGATTTAAGTATCGTAGGTATATCAAATTTCCAATAGAGTTTGGCAGTTTAATGATATTTGGGTACCATGACAGAGACAACACGCGTAACTGTTTCATTTGTGGCAAAAAGTCACAAACTAACTTCCCCGACACGGAATTCTTTGGGCAGAAAATTTCTTGTAATGGCAAGGATAGAAAGGTTCGTAGACCTTTTAAATCATGCAATTTATCAAATTTATCATATGAGTCATATTTCCCTCTGTTGTATGAGAAATGTCGCACCCTTTCATGTGGCTTATGTTCTTCCAACCTAATACAATAAGGTGATGAAACTGTCATAGCTAAATCATTGATGAGGTCATGCATTTCAAAGCTTACTTCGAGATCATCAATGGACCTTTGACGTATCAAACACCTCGACACTAGTTCATCAAAGTATTCTTCGGCTGCTTTTTCCCAACTTTTCTCACTTTGAGACTGAGGTACAAAACCTTTTGCAATCCACAACTGAACTACCATTTTTTTCTCTAAGATTGAGTTTTTCGGAAAAATTGAACAGTAAGCAAAGCATCCTTTTAAAGGAGCAGGAAGATAACAGTAGCTCAACAGAAGAGATGGTTGCACCTCGTCATTTGTCAATTCCCAAATACTACTTTTTAATACATCATTCCAATAATCTTGTGACAATTTGGTGCGTAGAAGACCTCCTATTGCTATTGCAGCTAATGGTATCCCATCACACTTTTTGGCAATTTCTCTACCAATTTTTTCTAGATCAGGTTGTTGTTGGTAGTTTCTTTCTACAAATGCATGACTTGCAAGTATATTCCAGCAATCTTCAGTTTCCAAAGATCTTACATGGTGAACATAAAGAAAGCTTTGCATCGGTAGTGCAACTCTTTCATCTCGTGTTGTGATGATGATCTTACTCCCTATTGACCCAACATTAAAGATGCCATTCATACTATTCCAACCAACATATCTTCCATACCATATATCATCCAATACTAGCAAAAAAGTTTTGTTGATTAACCTTTGTTGCAATTGTACTTGGAGTTTATTCAAGTCACTAGCCGTAACTGTTTCTGAAGTTACAGATTCAAGAAGGGCTTTTGTGACGGTGACAACATCAAGATCTTTTGAGACATGTGCCCACCCTCTCACCTCAAATTTCTCCTTCACTTCATGGTCATTGAAGAGAAGTTTAGCTAGTGTTGTTTTTCCTAGTCCTCCCATCCCCACAATGGAAATCACTTCTATTTTACTTCGACCATCACTAACATCCTCTGCAAGTAGAAACTCTTTCAGTTTCTTTTTGTCATCATCTCTGCCATAAATAGCAGATTCATCCCCCACAACACAACTTGTAGGAGTTCCATGCCAAACACTGTTGGAAACACCTTCTTTTAAACCAAGATTCTGGTTTCTCAAATGTTCTAATCTTTCAAATAACTTTTGCAGTTTAGAATTGATCGTTCTATTAAACTTTTTGAAACGAGAAGAGAGTTTTTTCAGTACCTTAGCAGTTTGGGTTTCATACTCAGCTTTCACTTTGCACCGCAATGACTCAGTGTTGATTTCATCAAACAAATCTTCAGCGTCAAAGACAGCATCTTGCAGCATATTTAACCACTCCTTGACAGCAGAATTAGTGATCTGTTTCTCCTCAGCATCATTCAGTACAGCTTGAAGACTCAACAGTGTTATTTTCAGCTTATCCAACAGTGGAACATCAAGCTTCATGCTTCGAAAGAAGTTGATGAACTCACCGGAAACGATCTTTTGCAACAATAGTTTCATAGAAGCTGAAAGAATTCCTTCTCCCACAATAGTCGCCATAACTTAGTTAACAAGTAAGAATTGAATAGCTTCAGAAATCACCTAGAAGAAAATGCAACAGAAGTAGATTGAGTGGTTAACTGTTTGTGGCCACTACTTTCCATATCCTATTGTCAGTCAATAATAATGTGCAAACAAATATCTTCCTTATTTCCATCTTTATTGTATCAAGTCCCTATCTATGCTACTAAGATAAATAATTCAAAATATTTTCAAAAATAATTCAAAATTTAAATTCAATTTAAAATAATTAAATATAATAAAAAAATATATTTTTTCACTACAAATATAAAAAAAAAATGATATTGATTGGATGTGATAAAACTCTAGGATGCTGGAGTCACTCCGAGTGTTCACATTGAAAAATAAGTCTTTTTTTAATGGTTAGATATTTTATGTGCAAAAGATTATGATTATCACTCACTTATAAGGTTAAACTATTCATACCATTCTTGTCCAAAAAAAAACACTATTCATACCATATTTAAATAGAGCAATGATATTTGAACAACCATTTGCTAACAACCTTTATGACAACCTCCTTTCTCTCTCTTCTTATTGGTCAAAAACAATGGAGAGAGAAAAAGGAAGAGAGAGAGTAAGAATATAATGTGAGTATGAGAGAGAAAGTTGTCAAAAAATGTTGCACAAATATCATTTCTCATTTAAATAAACCACATGACTCATGCAAGCAAGAGTATAAAATTTTAGTTAAATATGAGTAATGCACTGATTGAAATAAAAAAAAAAACTATTTCAAGAAAGTCCATATTTAAAACTTATTTAAGCAAATTTTGAAAAAACTGAATTATATATTATAGAGGTATCCTGGTTATCTGCCTTAATCCAATTGAAAAGTATTTTAAAAGTGGGGAAAGTCAAAGGACAAGTAAATAAATTGGTATTTGACATAAGATCAGTTTGGATATATTATCCAATGTATTTTTGACATGATTCACTTATTTTCAAATTTATCTCCTGCATTACCAACTCAATGTCATTATTATCTATTTATTTTCATTATTTTATAGTATCACTAGTCTGTTGTATTACACAACACCATAGCCCTGACATTTCTCAAAATCAAGGAAATTTGACTTCAACTTTATCAAAATTATGAAGGGAATAACATACAAATTGTGGAGGAAGAAGATAAAAACATGAAGGAACCCTACCAGATCAAAGGTCGATCTGGATATATAATCATTCCTTTTGTAACATATGATTAATCAATGAAATTACATTTGATGAAATAGTAACATTGAAGAACGAACGGTGAAACAAGCCTCAACATATATGTCGAAGATGCTCGCCTAAGCTCCTCCAGTGTCTCTTGAACCTCATCCTCTAACGTCATTGCTTGCTCCTCAAATGTTGCCATCTTGTTAGAGTAATGGGACAGAACCTGGCTGCAACCTATAGATTCAGGAGAATCTGAGGAGAGACTCACAACTAGTCAATAAAGCGAGGACCTATCTTCAACATCATAGAAAAGTCCTAGGTTCTTTCCCAGTATGTTTAAACGAGCCGCAATGTTAAATCATTTGGCAGCCACTACCATAGACATTCCCACCTTCTTAGGCCTAATGCAACTTATCCTAAAACGTCTCCTGTTCAAAATAAAAAACAATGTAAAAACTTATTATAAATGTTACATTACTAATCTAACAACGAAAATCAAATTAAAGAATCAATGTTTGATTTTCCTTACATAAGTATTATTTTTATCTATTATTGACCCAAGAGAAGTCCTTCTTGGTGCGATTTTTTACGAAGACCTCATCTAATGTGGGTCTCCTACCCAACTGTTGAGCCTTTAAGGAACATAACATCAAAAACAAGACAAACTTTACTTTGTGTCAACACTGACTACCATGGGGCTCTCGTGTTCCTTGAATGGTTGGAATTCTCCTTTTCTGAATGTGTCAAATATAAGACGAATATGTCTTGACTACTATGCAGGATCTCTCTACATAGGCATGTATATTCTCTGGACATCATTTGGATTTGTGAGGAAAACCATTTGACTAATCTACCTCCAGTTGAGCAAACACAAACCTAACATTAACATAAATGGAGATACTATATCAAACTTGATGATGTTCATTTATAATAATAGAACAAATAAAGTTAAGTGTGGAGCTGTGGATGAAATTTTAGGCACTATTGATGGAGATGGCCAATGTTTGTTGAGGGACTACAATGATTTTTTTAACACATATGTAGGAATGAAAAACAAGTAAAACGGACTATATTCAAAATTACTAGACAGCCAACAAGAAAAACTATATAGTCTAAATTAGGACAGGGTCCTATCAATGCTGCTGTGCAGGATAAAACGGACAACACTGACACACGTATCAATCTTCACAACAAGATAGATAGACAATACTGATAAACTAATAATTGCTTCATGTTCTAAATGTGTCTTGTTTTCTGATTCATATGAATAGGTTTCTAGAAAAAGCTATATTGCTTCCTTTGGCGGATAAAGGAAAAGATGATTCAAAATTCATTCGAGGAAAACAAAAATCATTAGATTTCCAGAACTGAAGTGTTACCTTAATGTGGTATCATATTCAAGTTGATCCATCAAAGACTGATCTCTAAATTGAGGGAGGTTAATCAAACTCACAGTGAATTTTGTAGATCAACAACAAAAACATACTAGTTTAATTAGGTTTCAGAAATTGAAGTGGAAAGTCGTGTCTTACTGAAATCATGAAAGAGATTTGTACAAGACATGAATATTTAACTAGCAGAGAAGCAATGATAAAATGTTATTTTTCAAGAACTACAAACTACAATGTGTTAAATGGCATTGGTAACTTACCAATAAAAGGATTATATGAAAGAGCAGATGGTAAGATACAAATCATATACAGTTTGTAGGAAATTAGTCACATTTTATACTGTCACATGTTACACGTTGTATACTTCAAAAACATTGTAAAGCACAAGACTCGCTTGATAAATCAAAACCCGTTACGTATAACTTAATGAATTGATCCATAGAATTGATCCATATAAACTGCATCTGGAAAACCACTAGCAATCCCTAGCAATGCAGAACAATGTTGAGGACGCCCTTCTGGACCAATCACGGTGTTTCTAAAAACCTGTTATAGGAACATAATTTGTCTTTAAAATGAATAGAAATGACGAGAATAAATCAGAATTTAAACCATATTTATAGTACTAAGTTAGACATCATTCTAAATAAAATGGATTAGGGACACTCACAGCCATGATGTGCTAGTGATAAAAGTGTACAGTTTCTTCAGACTTCCATGCTATGAAAGCTGGGATTCAAATTCATCTATGCATCTGCATCAAAAGCATTATAACTTACTGAGACAAAAACGTCATATCACAAATTATCAAGTTCTATAGCCTCTCATATCACAACCATGTTGATTAATGCACATGAATGTAAAAGGCTCATGCTGATATGGTGCAGTTCAGAAAACATATCTTGATGTTACTTTTAATGAAATTACACTTAAAACCATTTTTATTTTTTCATTTAATGAAATTACACTTGATGTTTCAAAAACTTTCTGTTATTAGTTTCAAGAAAAATAGTTTAAGACACATAGAACACGTACAATTATTTTGTCTCTGGCTTCTGAAAATCAATAACAAACATAATTCGATAAGAGTACAATTAAACTCACATTTCTGATGTCCTCTCGTCTTTGAGAATGTGACTTGTCTACTATTGGAATTCTCAATACTTTTCAGCGACACATGTCAGAAGCAAGAAGAAAAATGAAGAACAAAAGGGGTTGCGATGTGCAAACGACGATGCATTTCATTTAAATTTCAACACCAGATGGCGACAGAGCCTGGAAATGGCAGCAAATTCTATCCATCAACATTTATAACAGACAGAGCATTTCATTTCAATTTCAATTTGAAATACATAAAGCAGTACTTTGGTGACTCACCTTGATGTGACACTCATGTGATGATATTTCCGTTGATAAATATGAAGGGAATTTTAGCAATCTTACGCCACTCTTTCCCTTCCTTCCTCAGCAAACTTGCTGCCAATAATGGGCAGTTATAGATACGCAGTACTTTAAGAGAGGAAGGCAACTTCCCCTCTTCTGGCAACGACTTGAGCTTCACTGCGCCACGAATCTCACATTTTTGGAGGGAGGTGAGATGTTGAAGCCACTTTCCATCCAAGCATTCTGTATCTTGAAGAGAGATCGTTAAGGAAACGAGAGAAGTGGGTAGCAATGGAACTTCCATTTTCATCACCGCCTTCACAAGATCATCACCCGTAATGCGCAACACTGAAAGAGAAGTGAGACGTTCCCAAGTTGTATTCCACAAAATCCCTCCAACTCTGTATACACTCAGTTCCCGTAAACTGACAGGCAAATCATCTATGGCAAAATATTTCAGAGTTGGAAGGTCACCAATTTCCACATTTTGAAGGATACCTAGAGTGTTTGTTGGTTCTGGAAGCGAACTAAGCTTCTTACACCCACTCACAATTAAATGAATGAGGTTAGGAATGGGAAATCCACCCAGGGAAACTGACTCCAGTTCATTGCAATTCCTTATCTCGACAGTTCTAAGAAACAAGAGATTGTGTTGCGATGTGTCTTCTGCAATTAATATCGATTTTAGATTTTTACATTTATGTATACGTAGAGTTTGGAGGAAAGGGAGAAAGCACAAGGTAAATGATGTCAATGAATTACAACTATCATATATTTCCAAATTCTCGAGTGATTTGTAACTGTGAAAGAATTCATAAGGAAGGAACTCAAGATTATCACAATTCCATATTTTGAGAGTGTAAGGTTTTGGGAAGACCATCTCTCGGGAAGGACGTTAGAGACAAAATGCTGAGTAACGTCATCTTTCGAAGAGAACTTAGACATATCATTAGTTTACTGAATACATCTGATGATGGGATTGTAAATATGTTGATGCTATGATCATCCGAATGTCTTGAATCCATCAATAGAGGACATTCTTGTAACACAAGTTCTCTTAGGGAAGGAAGGTTGTTGGATGTCATCTCTTTGAGTTTGGGGCAATTGCAAAGTGACAGAAATGTAAGACTAGGAAGGTTTCCCGGAATATTTCCCTTGAGTTTCGGACATTTATATAGTGACAAATGTGCAAGACTAGGAAACTCAGTAGATGTACATCCAATCAGCCTCCATTCCTCCCACTCTTGCATATCCCCAAAGTGAAGTGTCTCCAAGGAGAGAAATGGTTGAAACAAAGGAGAATTACTACTTCCATAGAACTCGGTACCAAGTGTCTTTACTGAGTTCATCCCTTCAATACGGAGTTCTTTTAGATTACTTGACTGTCCAAGGGGTATGTTTCCTTTGAGTTTCGGACAATTTCACAGTGACAGACGTGTTAAACGAGGAAACTCTGTAGATGTACCTCCTGTCAACGTCCATTTATTCCACTCCAGCATTGCATGAAATTCAAGAGTCTCCAATAAAGGAAATGGTTGAAACGAAGGAGAACCACTTCCATAGAACTCAGTACCAATGCTCTTGACTGATTTAATCTCGTCAATAAAGAGTTCTTTTAGATTACCTAATTGCCAAGGGGTGGCAACCATGAACAATTTCCACAATTTATATATCAGTGTCACTCTTTTGGTAGGTCTCCTATATATGTGTAAATTGGATTGTCAGTGTATCTGCGGCTATTTGTATTATAGAAATAGAAATGTTTTATATTGAGTTGTACAAACATCTAGTTAATTCATTTTGAGATTCCTGTTGATAAATACAAGTTTATAAACAAGATTCATATTTGGAAACATTAGAAATACAGATGGACTCTGTCGAAAATTCAATAAACATTATTGTGAATCAAAAGTTAGTTGGAAATTGCTTATTTATTGTTTGTCATGAGACTTTCCAAACTATGAGGTATTAGTTCGAGTGCAGGCTCCGATTAGAATTTGGGTCGTGACAGGTCATCTATGTGTTACACTGTTGCTACATATAACGTTCTTGCATCTACACATTGGAACAACCGCCCATGTGAATACAGCATAGGAATCTCAGCCTCTCACGCCTAACAACTATTAAAAAAGTATTAGATTGGTAAAATCCAAATTTGGAGTGTTATTCCATAGTAAAAGAATATCTCATGTTAATAATATTGTTTAAGGAGACCGATTAGTCTTTTACGAACAGTTCATTTGAGCCAGCTGTAAACTAATTTCATTGTATTTTGAATAATAACATCTAATTAAGTGTTGTTGTTAGTGACTGAAAATTCAAAGTGGAGAATAGTACTATCATATCTAATTCTTCTTGCAAATTTTAAGAAACTTACTTATGGCGTCTCTTTCTCTTTTAGGAGGAGCACTTATTGCAGCTTCTGTGAAAATATTGTTGGATAAGATTGTTGCTGGTGAATTCATTGACTTCGTTCAGAGCTGGAAGCTTGACGTTGCACTATTGGAAAAGCTGAAAATAACACTGCTGAGTCTTCAAGCTGTACTACATGATGCTGAGGACAAACAGATCACCAACCCTAATGTCAAGGAGTGGCTGCATAGGCTGCAAGATGCTGTATTTGAAGCCGAAAATTTGTTTGACCAAATCAACACCAAGGCATTGAAATGCAAAGTGGAACCTGATCAGGTCCGGAAAAAACTTTCTTCTCCATTCAAAAGGTTTAATAGAAAGATCAATTCTAAACTGGAAAAGTTATTTGAAACATTAGAACATTTGAAAAACCAGAATCTTGGCTTGAAAGAAGGTGTTTCCAGCAGTGTTTGGTATGTAACTCCGACAACTTCTGTTCCGGTAGATGAATCTGCTATTCATGGCAGAGATGATGACAAAAAGAAACCTAAAGAGTTTCTACTGATAGAGAATGGTGGTGATGGTGGACATAAAATAGGAGTGATTTCCATTGTGGGTATGAGTGGGCTCAGGGGTGGAGCCAAGTAGAAGGGTTTGGGGGCACCAGCCTGCACAAACTTTTGAGAATTTTTAGTTATAATAATATATATGTTGATACATTGACTAGGCCACATCCACCAATCACCCAATAAAAATTCAATAAACTAAGATAAAAAGTTTATTTCCTATAAGTTGTCCTCATGGATATTGTTTATTCCCATGTGTTCATGTTTCATCAGTTTCCCTTTTTATCGATGTAATATAAAAAGTTAATTTTTGTCAATGAAGTAGTATGTGAGTATAATTTTTTTTCAAATTTTAAATTTTGCAACTGAACATCTTGTTTACAAATATGAAGCTTGTGAATTATGTTTATTGCATATGATATGAGTTCTATAGTGTATGAGTATGATTTGAACGTAGTTTTAGTGGTTTTTATTTTATTTCTAGCAATAAACAATGGGAGCATCTTTTAAAAGAGAGTCAAGTTCAGAGCAATCATTAATTTTTAATATGATAAATTGCATGGATTAAAAGGTCTTCGAACCTCTCTACCCTTGCCATTACAATAACCGTTGTGGACGTCTTACTATCGTCTGTCGAGGAAGTTAATTTGTGACTTGCTGTCACAAATGAAACAGTTACATTTGTTATCTCTGTCAAAATGCTTGAATATTGATGAGTTGCCGAACTCTATTGGAAATTTGATATACTTGAGATACTTAAATCTGTTTGGAACTGCAATTGAAAGGTTGCCTTCTGAAACATGCAAGCTTTACAATCTGCAGACCTTGTTGTTGTTTCGTTGTAAGTAAACTCGCTGAATTGCCTAATGACATGGAAAAACTAGTGACACACTCGAAAATTATTTAAGCAATATAAATTGGTTGCTAAAAAAGGAAAACACTTCTCCACTTGTGAGTAGGGATCTGAATCTTCTGATTCTGCTACACTTGCATGTGAGTTTTGTTTATTGCCTTTATCAATGTGATACTAGCCAATTATTATATAACTTTTAGTTTATTAACTTGTAGAAAAAATTATCTCTTTTTTGTTAATAGATAACTGAATAAATGAAGAAATATGGTCCTATCTTCTTATGTTTGGTCAAACATGGTCCTATATTGGTGGATTGGCATGTTGGATCAAGAACAGTGATCTTATTTGTACATAAATGCATGTTGCAAGTTACAGTCTTCTATCCTAAACTCATAAGGAATCAACCCTATACCCTTTATGTATTTCCACTTTGTTTTGTTTCTTTTTATGTGTTTGATGATTTCTTTTTCATTTCCTCATGACCTTCCAGGAAAAGAAAGGTTCTACATCACCTTAATCCCTTTTCTACAATTTTTTTCTTTTGATAGTAAGTCATCATCAGTAGAATAAAACTTACAGTTTTTGTTCAAAACAATTATCTGTCAACTCTGTCCTATAATCCTCAACATTTGACCTTTCAGGAGAAATAACTCATCAAGAAAGTGGAGCAATCTAGCCAATTCAGTCCTATAACTTGTAAGGGTTTATGAAGTTGGAATAATGGACTTCCCAAACCAAGAGGATTGCAAAAAATCTGTATATGTGCGGTAATGGTTTAGTTATGGGATAATAGGACCGACTAGGGGTGGCAAAATGGATGGAGTGGATGGATATGGATTTGGATCATAATAGATGGATCAAAAAAATCCATTAGTCCATTAAAATCCACCTTTTTTTTTTGAAAAAAAAACCATCCAATCCATCCATTGCAAAAAAATTGTGATTTCTATTGGATCGTTTAATTGTCGATGTCTCGCACTATTAAACGGTCCAATAGTCGATTGTATCGTCGATGTCTCGCAGTATACAATGATACAAAAGCTTTAAGTTCCAATATTCAAAGTGATTACCAACCTAAGTTCCATGTCTAGAACAAAAGTATTGATAGAAGATTATTCTAACCTAGATTCAAAAGGTATTTTTCAATCAC
>Ga0228711_1000246_pt1 | contig 57812 bp, 34 predicted proteins | sample MedpolnodulmetaG_2_FD_177996 | JGI IMG/M metagenome (GOLD analysis project Ga0228711, IMG submission 177996) | Root nodule microbial communities from Medicago polymorpha collected in Santa Monica, California, United States - brown nodules | ecosystem: Host-associated > Plants > Roots > Nodule... | reverse complement strand
CGTGCTTAGCCTTGATAGCCCATAGACCACGTTTGTGGTACATAGCAGATCTCGAGTATTTTCCGATACCCCTGATCAATTCAGGGTTACGGCTCACTCTTGCGCTTCTGGTTTTTGGTGCCATTGCCTCCCTCTGTGTGGTGCTGCTACTCTTTGCTGCCTCCCTCTGTCTAAAACCCTAGATGAATACTTTTGCTTCAACACATTTATATATGAAAACCTTGTCCCCTCCCCCTCCGGGTCAGACCTGCATAAGCCCAGCCCAACATTTTTTTTTTACTTTTTGCATCACTTCTATTTTTTTTTTGGGTACATTGGTTACTGTTTTTTTTTTTGGACAAGACTTACTTTTTTTTTCTTCTATTAGTTAATAATACGTGTATTTAAAAAAACTTTATGTATGTACAAGCAATATTATGTATTTACAATTTAATTTATTATTTTTCATGAATTACTTCCACTTTAAGTGACATATATGAGGTGTGTCTAACACTACTTTTAGATATCAAGCTTAGTTTAGGATTCAAACATTGATTTTTAATCTTGTGGAAGTTTAATTTTTTCTGACCTATAACAAGTTTAGGTTAGATGTATGTTTTGGATTCTAGCAATTGAATACTCAGATTTCATAAAGCCAAATTCTGTAGCCGATCCTTTTATTAGAATAACAAGTATAGTCAATCACAATTCAATAGTGAGTAAAACAAAAGATTAGTCAGTCGTCCAAATCTCCATTTTTTAGGCAGTCGTCCGGTTCAAAGATTAAACTGAAAAATTCATTTGTTTTGGTTTTTTTTAGTGTGTTTTTTTTCTTCTTCCAGAAAACGCAAAAACACATTCCCTTTTCTTCTCATGTGATTTGTGATATTCTTTTTCTCTCTGGAAATTTGTTGGCACCTAACGAAACATCTTGCTGAATGCTACTGGAAAATTGGGTTGTGGTGATGAAATTATTAAGATGCTAGTTAATTTATAAAGAGTGAGCTATTCTAAACATCAAGGACAAAATAGAAATGGGTCATGGGTGAGTGGGTTGTGGTCTGGTGGATCAATTTTATGCGTACGGTAATGATGAAGAAGGAAAATAGAATAGGGGTGGATGCAATGCAGCACGCGCGGGACATTGTGCCAGTAGAATAGAATTAGGAATTTAGCATTTGGGTTTGTTGTATTTTTACTTTTGTTGGAAAGTCGAGCATATTGGGTTTACTATATGTACCAAACATTTTGGTGCGGGGATGAGTCTACTTTTAACATTTTGTTTTGCACTAATTACCTTTTTTTTTGTTGACAATTTTGCACTAATTACCCGTTTATTATTTCTATAGCTTATTTTACGTTCCTTTCACTGATATCGCTTCGACCCCTGCACAATTTTGATACTGCAATTCAAACACATCTTAAGGTCCGTTTGGTTCGAGAATTAGGAGAGGGGGGGAGATATTTTAATTAAAAATGTGTTTGGTTTACAAGGGGAGGGAAGGGGTTTTAAAATTATTTTACTGTTTTACCTTTAAACTTAATTAAATAAGGAAAATAAAGTAACGAAACAATAACAATGTAATCTATAACAACACGATGTAGACGATGGAATAATGGATTAGTAATAGGGTTTTACAAGGAGTAATAAAAGTTGTTACAAGGAAAAATTCTGAATAATATACAATTAAAGTTATTACAAGAAAAAATTGTTAATAATATGGAATAAAAGTTGTTACAAGATAATATAACCTATAACCTAATAATAGTAAAAGTTGTTTCAAGGATAATATAACATAATAATAATAAATGTTGTTACAAGGATAATATTGAGATTTTAAATTAATATAAGGGTAATTTTAACAGGATTCACAATGATAGAAAACACAAATAAATGGATTATGACACACATCTATGGAAGTGCAAAACTGTACATGCTATACAGTTGTAAATATGTACCACCACTTGAGCAACATCTGTTTATTCATTCACCAGTGGAGCAGTAAATACACCAGACCAAACTAGAAAGAATTCACGAGACCAAGAAGGAAAAATTTAATGTAACTATGAGGTGTTTGAGGATCTTGAATCTTCATCCTGCCTGACATGTGTTGATAGAAACAGATGACCTGAAAGAAAGAAAAAAAAGAGCAGAAATAATTTTCACCAGAAGCACAACATAAATCAAAAAACTTTGCCTACAGGAAGATGGGATAAAACTATAACATCTTAAAATTAGATAGGATACAAAAAACATAAAATGCAGCATCTGTTGAAGAATTTTCATCCTCAAAAGCTATATGCCAAACACAAGACAAACCCAATACACAAAACTAAGGTCACTATGAAGATTTTCACAATCGCTGTTCCATCATTTCCACACACAGGGTGGTAAATACTGCAATTTAAATTTTGAACATCATTGATTCAATTGATGAAGGAATGGATCATATATATATTTTTTCGAATCAGCTAATATTACTCACGACGAGTTGTACAAAAGTTGTACCGCTTGCGGATAAAAACAAAAAGCGGAACTTACAAAAGGTGCCGCATATAGGCGAAACACCAAAACCACCTCTCACAAGGAAAAAAAGCCCCATACTAAAACCAAAAGAAGCTAAGCATGATGCTAAATTATACAACGCAGAAAAGAGGAAAACAACATCTTATAGCAGCCCCCATAGCACTGTCATGACACCAATTCCTGCTAGTCCCAGCCGAGCATACTAGAGCCTCACCAACAGCCTCCTAAACATACCAACTGAGCGCTAAACACCAGAACAGCACTCTGAACCAGAACAGCATAGGCACACACCAGAAAACAAACACACACAGTGAGTACAAGCCTCTAAAAAGCAAACAACAACCCAAATAAAACTCCACACCCAATTACTTTCTCAATAGGCACTCTTGAGGATTCCAATGCCATTCATAATATAAACACATTTGCATATTAAGCCTTGACAAACTCCACCGCCACGAATTAACCACAATCTCCGACAAAAGATCATCCACATGTTTCACCTCATTTCGGAAAATCATATGATTCCTAGCTTGCCAAATAGCCCAAATAGTTGCATGCCAAATAATCCACAAACCTTTGCGAATTTTCTTGTCTCTCCCTTTATTACTCCAACATTCCCAATACACAAACAAATTGGGAGGAGTAATAAAGGAGAAATCAAGCCATCTCATTACACTCGCCCAAACAATGGTCGTGAAATTGCAATGTAAGAAAAGATGGTTAGCCGATTCTTCCACTATCCCACAAAAAACACACCTTGAAGACACTTCCGGGGACAAACAATTACGCCTAGCGAGATTTCTTCTAGTAGGGATCTTATCTATAAGAAGTTTCCAAGAGAAAGCTACTACTTACAAAGGAGCTTTACTATTCCAAATAGTCTCCAAAACTTTCAACTCCTCCATACTCCACTCCACCTCACTCCCCAACAAAGGAATGGATCATATTGAAATTGGAAAGCAATACATTCAAAAGTTATGAGTTATGACTCATAGTAAGTCCTTAATAAATTATATCACGTCTTTATCCTACAAAACCATGACAGAAAACTGAATGGAACATATTGAAATTGGAAAGCAATACATTCAACGCAATGGATTTATTCAATTGACATATGATCAGTTGCTTAAGGTTACACTGACTGTACTTGACTATTTAGTATTTATATTTACTTACAAAAGTACAAAACTACAAGTAGTAACCTATCACCTATGATCTTATAACAAGTGACAAACATAAGAACAGTTTATAGAAACCACTGAGGAATTAACTTATTTATCCCATTGACCTATTTCAAATGAGGAAAGAAAGCAAGAGTTGAATACCTTACAAGACATGCAATGTGAAAAATGGTCCCAATCACAATGCAACAGAAGAACAATGAACAATGGAAGATCCTTTAGGAACAGAAAGAACATTATTCAACCAACAAACTTCACCCCATAATTCACCATCCTTATTCTTCTTCTTCACATCAATCTCAGCGCACCAAATCTCCATTTCTTTCCCCTTCCCATTCCCCTTCCCATTCAAATTCCTTTGACACTCCCAAACCACAACCAATTTCCCACCAACATCAGCCATTGTAGCCCCACACAGAAACCTTGGTAAACTCTTATCCAACCCTTTCAACTCCTTCCACAACCCTTTCTTCGCATCAAAACCCTTAATTTTCCCTAAATAATCATAGCAATACAAAATCCCATCCACAACAGTTGCTCTCCCACGCCAACCAATATCAAGCTCTCTCCCCACGCTCTCCCACGCGCCCTTATAAGGATCAAACGAAACACCACCGCGATCAGCCATCGCGTAAACTTTGCCGTCTACGACGGCGCTGGCGTGCATCCATTTCTCACGAATTTCTGGTGGACTAGGAACACTTTCCCAGAGGTTTGTAACAGGATCGAAAACCTCCGACCAATTTGCTGATCGGGAAAAATTATCCGGCACACAACCGCCGATGACGTAAATTTTCCCGTTGACAACACCAGCAGCAGAGAATTCACGCGCGACGCGCATGGAGGGACCGGGGAGCCAACGGTGGAATCGGCAATCAAGGATCCATACATGACGAGATGGTACGTCGTTGACGGAACCACCGATGAGGTAGATTTTGTGGTGGATGACAGCGTAGGCGGAGCCAATTGTAGGGGAGGGAAGAGGAGGGAGAGGGAGGAGACGGTGGTTGTTGTGGAGGGTGAAGAATTGGAGAGAGGTGGTGTGTGTGCGGAGAGAGAGGTAGAGGATGTGTTGGGTGGAACGGATGAGAGAACGAGCGGTGAAGAAGAGTGGAGAAGAGAGGAGAGAATGGATTGGTTTGGAAACGAGAGTGAGGGTTGTGTGATGAGAACGTGGGACCCGTGCAAGGCAGTTTATGGCTACGTCGTCTGGGAGGGATGGGATCAGGTTCGAGTTTTGGTTCTTCTTCATAGCTTTCTACCTTTCTCTTTTGCCTTTACTTCTCAGACTCTGGGGAATGATAACACATGTTCTGCTATGTTATTCTTCTTTTGTTTTTGAAATATCATTATATATTTATTAATATTTGTCTCGTAAATAAAGCAACAAGTTGATATGGCCGAGTTGGTCTAAGGCGCCAGATTAAGGTTCTGGTCCGAAAGGGCGTGGGTTCAAATCCCACTGTCAACATATCTTTTTTTATCTCATATGCACGCACAACTTCCATGTTACGCTATCGAAGGAAATTGATAAATAGGTATTCTGTTTGAATTGATTTCTTAAGAAAATTGATGATTTTCAGATCCTATGTTTCCAAAATTTCTTTTTTATTTTCATGTTGATGTTTGCATGATTCTGTTTTTATTCCGTTGATTTTGAAAGGAAATTGCTGATAATTCTATCAATGAATATGTTTGAGGAATTTGTTTTTGGGAAGTTAGGTGTAAAGGTCCATGGTTTCTGAGAAAAGGCCAAGAGTTTAGGAGATTGTGGGAGAGAGCAGTGGTGGAAGATGATGAAGAAACAAATCTAATGTTATGGTTGTATGATAAAAGTGTGTTCTTTATCTGATCAAATGGTTATAATTAGCTTTCCCGTGGTCGGAAACTTTTAACCTTTCCCATGTTAAATGCCACCGGTTACATATGAAGGAGAGATACAGATTTTTTTGGTTTTTATCCACTTAATCACACACAAACAAAATAATGATTGAATTCATAAAATTATTTGGGAATATTGATCCAAGCATCCTCTTTGAGCTCATCATACAAATCATTACAAACTCATTCTGAATTCAAATATTATGAGTATGACAGAATTGCTTATTCATAACATCAAAATGGCTCAGGTGAATTCTCAGATCACCAGGGGTTACCAATACAAGCATGCATTACATATTTGCAATATCATTAGAACTGACAAAAGCATCCAACTTCCTTGCATTTCTTGAACAACACACGGCAACTTTGATCAAGATATTGCTCCAGCAACTTGGGAATTAAAATTGCAGGCTCAACATTTTCTACTTAAGCTTCCGTTGGCAAACAAACTCTTCTTTACACTCAAAAAGAGATTTGACATTTCAAAGCCGGCCATACATTGAAAGCGTCTCTTTAAGTCTGGTTGCCTCTCTATCTAACTTGTCAAAGCTCACAGAACTTGGAACCCTCCATCCCCAATTTCCAAACTGCATTGAAAATAAGATCAACAATTTTTTTTCTTAGTTACGCTCTAGTAAAATATGATCGATAATGCTAGAACAAACTATGAACACTATCAATGAATTTTTACCTGAGTTGCAGGAATATTCATCCTGGCAGAACTCCCAAGTCCAAGAACATCTTGCATAGGTATTATTGCTGTTTGAGCAACAGAGGCCAGCGCTGTCTGGATTAGTGCCCATGAAATATCATCTTCGCCGGTTAATGAAACATAACTTAATACCTGAAACATGAAAAATGAAGGAGGTGATGAACTCATCCAACTTCATTAAACACTAACATCTCACTACCAAATATCGTCTATGGCACTCACATGTGATTTCTCTTTTTGGTTTAAAGCTTCCCACCAACCCTGAATCTGTAGCAGAAACACATATGTTGTCAAGATTTAATATCGTTGACAGGAGAAATTATTTAAGAAATGATAAAGGTATGGAAACAGAACAACTAAGATATTATAAGCTATACATGTTGTTAGCAGACATCTACAAAGCATACCGAGGTCCTTATTAATAGGATAGATATGATGCATCAGCAAATGCATAGCAAAACAAATTCTTACCGTGTCATTGTCATGCGTCCCTGTATAGACAACTTGATTGCACTCGTGATTATGAGGCAAATGAGGGTTATCAGCACCACCTCCAAACCCTGTACAAAGTAAAAAAATAAAAAATAAAGAAGATAGTAACCCACTTGGGTTGGCCTAGTGGTATTGACTTGGGATCTGGGAGTGTGCTCTTCCTCGAGGTTTCAGGTTCGATTTCCTCTGGTGTCAATTTAGGTGGGTTAGTTTAGCTTCTTCAAAAAAATAAAATAAAGAAGATAACTAGCAATTGTTCAGGCTCTCAAACATGAGACCACTTTAGGGTATGATGCTGAAGAATGGTCAGCAAAATTAGCAATTAATCATTACCAAACTGGAGGACAGCCATTCCAGGGGCTCCAATGGATTTTCTTAGTTGCACTACATCCTCTGTGATAACTCCCTGCCATAAATAAAGAACCAAAAAAATTAAGCCTTACTTCGGCAAGAGTTGTGTCATCATGTATGAATTAAAAGCAAGGCCCTAACGAGACTAATGAAGCAATAATATTAAAAAAATTCAGAACTTGTTTCGATAATATGTACCAAGTCTTCTGCTGTGATATTAATCCTTCCAACAGCTCTGGAAATGGCATCAAAGAAGGATGTTCCAGGTCCTACCTATCAATCATTTAAATAAGAAGGGTTTTATAGTTTGGCCAAATAGATCAAAGGTAGAACAAAATAACAGGACCTGACCTTCCACTTTCCACCCATAGCTACTTTTGCTTCTGCGAATTCGTACAAATTACACATGTTACACAAACATCACATCGAGCAATAAGGTGAAACAAACTTAGTTTAGACTCACCAGAGCGAACAGCCCAATATCCAGCAAATCCTCTAAAGTGGTCAATCCTAAATTCGTCATACATATCCTGCGCACGTCGTATGCGGCGTATCCACCATGAGTATCCTTCTTTCTCCATGGCTTTCCAATCATACAGGGGGCTTTTTCATTTAAACGTGAGAAAGTTAAAAATAAGAAATCATTAATCTGAATGAGCGAGAGACCTTTAACAGTGTGCTTCAATATAACATGTGAGCAATTATTTATTGCAATAAAAATAATGACCAAGGAAAAATGATGAAAAGTGGTTTATAGAATCAATCCTGCAAGATATTAACGCACAAAAAGGTGAAAGGAACTAAAATGACATGTCAGGGGAGACTCATGATGATCATGATTACATAATGATTAGATACCTTTCGGAAAAAAATCATTTTATGTTGAAATGAGGACAATAATTGAATAAAGAACATGGAAAATTAAGATTTATGGCCGAAGATTTATTATGGGATTAGCATCAAACCTTCCCCACAGCTGACCAGTTTCGCTGAATGCATCAGGAGGCACACCACTCACTAAAAGAGGAAAGCCTTTCCTGTTCTGCCAGATAAATAAGTGGAGATGATATATCATCAAAAGTTACAAAATGCTCCGAAAAAGAGGTTGGTTTAGACTTCAGAGAGTCAGAGACATATTCTTTGAAGACAACTAACCAGTGCAAACTGGTTCTTATTTGCCCAAACATCTGCACTGTGATAATCAACATAAATGGGCATGTCTCCCATTATCTTTATTCCCCTACTCTGTGCATAGTCGCGAACTTTCTGCCATTGCCTTTGGAACAAGAACTGTTGGGAAATAAATACATTTATCTGCATGCAAATTTATAAACGATACATCAAGAACACCTCTGGCTATAAGCAGGGCATTCAATGGGAAATTGTTAATGATAAGTATAGCAAGAAGGATTCTTTATAATCTTACAAAATCTTGCTTTTGTTCGTAAATGTCTTCTAAAGCTACAAGATGGCGGTTTTTTAAAGGTTCGGGCCAATCGTACCAGCTGAGTGTGTTCAAACTGTCGTCAATAGCAGCAAAATAAGCTGCATCTTCAAGCCAGCCTACAACATTAAAGATATTATTGCCTTGCAAAAGAAAATTCCCAAATGAGTTGTTTTGGCAGACCTCACTTGGAAAATTGATTGAATCATGAACAAAATTGATGATTTTCCACCCACAAGAGTAGAGATATCCTACCCATTTCTCAAAAGAAATTGAAAGTTCCATTATTATGATTTTGGGTGTATAAAGGCTTAATTATGTCACAACTCACAAGTTCTAGAAATGTGTTCTTTGTACACTCTAAATTACGGTACTGAAGCTCTTCATTCCTCTCGTACAATTTAGAGGATCCCTACCCGGTGCTCAGACTGATGCATCCTCTTATGAAAGAAATTCCAAGCAAATTCTCAATGTTCAAGTCTTTTGTCCCCTCAGTATTTCACTTATTACAACCACAAATCTTAAAGTTTCTTTCCATCCTACTTCTGCATCACATAATCCTAGAACCCCAATGCTATCTCCACCGTGCAAGCACCAGTAAAAAGTTCTCACATGTATTCAATTATTAGCTTGTTTCTAGATTGAATTGATTGCCTTGGCCCAATTGTTGAACAGAAATGGAGAGCTTCTAAATGTAACTGCATCGTGCTTAATTGAATTTTCCCTTCAGAGAAAGTTCTATAACTTGGTATTTTCCAGTTGAAAATTTATAGATAAAGGAAAAATTACTTAATTACTAAGAGAAAGTGTAACAAAACATGATCATGCATGCTTCTCAAAATCAACTTTACAATGCATTTAAAGCTTACAATACATTCAAATGTAACATAAATCAACTTTATTTGCAAGTTACCATCACTAAAGTGAAACATTGAAGCTAACAGGAAACATAGATATAAAATTAAAATAGCAACTAAATGAGTGTCTCACTTGATATGTTAGGATCCCTGCGAAAATTCTCAAGCTGTTTTTTTAGTTCCCCTTTGCTTGAAATGAGCCTCTCTGCAGCCTGAGGAAAGTTAACATAAAGTATTAGATGCACACAAGGCATAAAAAAGTTCAATGACGTAAGTAATGCTAATATGATAAAGGAAGAATCTCAAAAGATCGCAAAAACCTCCACAGATAAGCACTTGTGGTCTTTTGCAATTCACCATTATGAAACTAGTCTTTTCAAAGAAAATAAAATCGTATTTGTAGATTATTACTCAAGCAAAAACTACAGCCATGTTCCGTGACAAAATTCCAATGATGAGATGACTAGAAAACTGCTAGAGGTAACAGGCCCGGTTGTTTCATGCATGCAAGGGTATTATATCATCAAATTACTCAGGCATGGATAATTATATCATCAAATTACTCAAGGTGGCGAATATTCAATTCAGTGCATGATTCATTCAATTTTAACACCTTATTACATTTTGAATGAGGTGCACAACAACACTAGCATTAAATCCTTCAAAAAGAACAACACTAGCATTAACCATGATTCAAATTTCAAACTGTCTTACTTTAGTTAACAAAGGATTCTTGAGATTAGCAACAACTGAAAAATTCACGCGCTCTGCATCACTGCATTCATTTAATAAAAATGATAAGATGAGATAAGCAAACCGGAAACACCAGAAAGATAATAGCTCAAAACTAAGTTGCTTATACAGTTATACATTATACAAATATAAAAAGCCTTACATTGGTTTGGGAAGCTCGTGTTTTTCCAACAATCCATCCGCAACTAGCTCTTCAAGAGAAATCAAAAGAGTGTTGCCACAATTTGCATCCTGAAAAACAAAAATTCAAACCACACTGCCTTCAAAGAGTTCAAACTTGATGATATTAAACAAGTCTTAAACAAAATACAAAAATTGAAAACCTGGCCTGCGTAAGGAGATCCCCCTTCATCAGGAGGCACAAGAGGAAGAACCTGCAAATATTGCATGTTTGAATTGAAATCATCTTTATTTGAATAAACAACCTAATTAAGCTTTTATAGCATAAATGCTTATCATATAAGGGACTGTTTGGCAAAACATCTTTTTTGAACTTATAGCTTATGTCTTGTAAAGCTCATTTGATTAAAAATATCTGTTTGGTAACGCCACTTTCTCATGAGCTTATAACTTATTCTTACTAGCTTATAGCATTTTTTTTTTATAAGTTAATTCAAGTAGCTTATAACTTAAAGCTTATAACTTTTTTATCTCAATTTTAGCCTTGCAGTCTTAATTGAAAAAATTAAATATTAAATATATATATATATATATATATATTTGTCTTTTCATATTTATAAACTAGTTCAACAGCTAGTTTTACAAAGACTACATATTCAATTAGCTAGTTTATCCGCCACCGGTTATCCGCTATAAACTAACTTGTTATTGGCTATTTTTTACCAAATAAGGTATAAAAGTCGAGTTGTTTTCACATAAGTTTTTAAGTTTGTGGAAATAAGTTATTTATGTATGGCATTAGATAAGTTCAAATAAGTTAATCCAAAATGGGAATTCAATGTAAATGTATAGGGGGAAAGGGGAACCTGCCAAAGGGAGCAACCGGTTTGGTGGAGCCAATCAATGAAACGAAAGGCTTCGTTTCCGAGATCGCCGATACCGTAGGGGCTTTGAAACGAAGTGGGATGGAGAAGAATACCAGCTCTTCTGCGGAGATGAAGGTCAGGTTTGGGAAGCCAATCTTCTCCGTAATTTGAGGGTAAATCTTCACCGACGGTGAATTGAGTTAAGGAAGTGGTAGACAAAGATGAAGAAGCACGAGGGAAGGAAAGTGGTGGAGAATTGCGTTTGAAATTGGGAATGGTACACCGTCGGAGTTGCGGGAAAGACGGTGTTGTGATGCTGAGACTCAGAGTCAAAGACATTTCTTTCTCGCTTGCAGTTCCAAACACACAGTGATTATGGCTGGAGGGAGAGAGAGAGTGGGAATAAAGAGTAGAGTGGACGAAGAAAGAAACACGTGACTAGAGAGCTTGGAAGTGCGTCAAGTGTTTGATCCAAGACAATCAAGAACCGCCCTATTTTCTCGCTTTCTAGTGAAGTTACCACGAAAACAACCTCAAATCAATATTATTTGGATTCACTCCATAAACTTAATAAAATTAAATAAAAATAATTTAATCATCATTTAATTTTATTCTATTTTTTAATTTTGCACGTACGTTTAAATATATAATATTTTGTTTCAATCTCGTGTTTGATGTCACGTCAAAATATAATATGAAATGGAGTTGAGTTAGAGTCAATAGAATAAGATAACAAAATAATTTACAGATTTAATCGTATAAAATTAAATTTAAAATAAAAAAGTTTCATAAAATAAAATAAAAAAATAATTTGATATTAAATTAAAAATATTAATGATTAATTTATTAAAATATGTATATTTTTTAAGAAGGGTGATTATGTAATTTAAATAATAAAAAATTTAAGACCTACTAAAACTAGAATATTTTTAAAAATTGATTAAAATTACAAAAATATAAATATTAAATATAGTTTTATTGAAAGGGTATAATAGTAATTTCATATATTATATATCATATCATTTTTAACTTTTCTAACATATATAATATAATATATTTAGAAGCGTTGATAGTTTTTTTTATAAATTATATAAATATTTAATTATTTATTAATTATCGTATAAAATTATATATAAATGTAATTGTTTATATCATTTAAATAAATATTTATAAAATTTTAAAATATTACAAAATAACTTTGAAAAAAAGTAATAGTTTCACAAGGATAAAAAATGTTAAAGTGACAAAATGTCTAGCAAAGAGAAACACCATAGTTTTACAAATACAACACAAACGACCCAAAAACAGAAAAAGGAAAAAGGAATTATTAGTCAATGTTCAAACAAGAGAAAAGGTTAAACCACCAACCATGATAACCGAAAGTTAAATTAACATATTTTGCCTTCAGTCACCAATAGAAAAGTAACATAACTTTATCTAAAAGATGTAGAGACACCTTTTTTTCCTAAATATTCTATTTTTCCTTTTCATGGTTCCTCCCTTTTTTCCTAACCCTCAAACCTCCGACCTCTTTATCCAAACATCCTAATCAATCCAAGAAATTTCCCTAGTACCCTTACCACCCCCTAAAAAAAGCGAGTAAATAAAGATTCTAGGTAGGAAATGATACATGTAGAAGCCTTGAAAAAGGAAAGAAAGTAGACCATAAGAGATGACATGACAAACTTTAGGAGAACTAGCCGATCACCTAAAAATAAGTTTACGCTTTTTCAACCCGACAGTCTATTCTAGATATTTATATGGACTATTACTTAATTAACCAAATTTTTTATTGCAGATTAATAAAGGTAGCATATGCAACATAAAGATGAATATTTTTAATTAATAATAAATACGTATTCTCGTGAGCACAATTCAATTAGCAGAGAGATATTGTAATATGCAAGAACTTAAATTTGAGTATCGAATTCCTCACTAAATTCTGCCTACTTACGTTTGACAAAATAAAAATGATAATTATGTATGAACATGTGGTTGTTAAATTTTGAGCTGGTGCTTGCCCCTTCATTTCATTTAAAAGTGACTTGCAGTTCGCAATCTTGTTCTTTTAATCATTTAATTGTGGATTTGTCTCCATCAATGGTAAAGTTATTGTCAAAAAGCTCACGCCTTACATCACCATCACATAACAATGAAGTGCACGGTGATTTTCAGGAACTCAACCAAAAAATGTCCACCTGATATCTTTGGTTATTCATACCTTCTATTTCTACTCAAAAGCCAATATAATGTAAATAAAAAATATTTCATTTTATAACACTTTCGGTTTGAGTTTGAAAGAGAGAAAAAAAACCAAAAAAAATGAAATTGTATCTACACCATATATAAATTGGACAGTGTAAAAGATCAAACAATATATCTACGCAACAATGTTCAAGCAAACAAGATAAAAATGAGTCATATTTAAATATAAAAATGAGTCATACATCAAATTTTACTATCCTAGTTTTGAGCCATCCAATTCTAATTAACTCACCAATCACCATGCATCCATCCTCAAACTTCTGAAGAAATATATATGAACTGAACCTTATCAGTAATACAATACCATTCTACATTTAACAAAGGATTAATGATTCTTAAATCCTCACAAAAAATATAGTAAGTTCAGGCCCATTATTATTTCCATCAGGACTCAACATATAAAGAGTCTCTGAATCCTTAGAACCAACTACATGTTCAAAAGAAGCTCTCATATAAGCCAATTCTCCATCAACATTATCAGCTTCATTTTTCATTGGAACAACACCAGCACCCATTGTAACCGCTTTAAGAATCTCCATAACATGTAAATCCTCCACTGTCGCTTCTCTCTTCACACCATAACCCGTTTTCTTCCCATTACAATACATTGTCCATACGGGTTCTTCAATCAACAATGTCTTATCTTTGTCTTGTCGCTTTTCACATTCGAGTGCAACCCTAACCATCCCTGCTGCCATTTCTTTCTGTAACATGCATGTTTGCATGGAAAGCTCAATTACCAATGAAGGTAGACACCTTGGATTCTCTTGAATGGAGAAACTAACGCGTCCTTTCCGGTGTCCGAATAATGTACCGGAGATTTTTGTTCCAGTACTGCCACCGATGTTTATGTGGTATTGGCCGTCCGCTGTTCCATTTGGGAATGCTGGGAATTTACATACAGGGGTTATGATGGGTAAAGATCGAAATACAGAACGAAAGACACGAACTACTTTTGTTTTGTGTTTTCTTTTCTGAGAGGGTTGTACGAGGGAGATATTCTGAGGAAGTGGTGGTGGGGATGGTAATGTTGAAGAATTTTGAGATATTGATGTTGTCGAAGAATTTTGAGATGTTGAGGTGTGTGATGATGATGATGATCTTGGCTCCCCCATTGGTTGGTGAATGAGAACAGGGAAGAGAAGATCAATGCCATCAGAGAGAAAGAGAAAGGTTAATTGGTTACAACAAGTTTTTAGAATTGAGCGTTCAAGTTTTGTTTTGAGTTTTGCGGCTTAAGATGGTTCTTCGGAACTTAAATGTGTATATGAACCTGTTTCTTTCTCTTAATTTTATAACTACTCCTTGATTATTGAGCGGTTGATGTGTAATGCTTTAAATAGAAAAAGTAGTTTTTTTTAATAGCATAAATCATATATCCTCCGCACGCAACCTGCGGACACTAATCCCTCGAATCTCATAGACCTTAATGGATGACAACTCTTTATAAGTTTTGACGTTGTTGAATATCTAAGGCTGGATTCAAATCCAAGATCATGGTTAAACTAAAAGAAACCTGTGACATCTCATCTAAGCACTATGCGTTATTGGATTAGCTTATATTAGTTTTGTTTCATTAGATAGTTGTTATAATCATTTCTCCGAATTTATTGATTAAATGTGCAAAATAATCTAGAATTTGATTAGAGAATAAGATTTTGTAATAGTAATTCATTTAAAGGGATGATAGTTTGATCGATGCACAAATACAATCCGAGTTACATCAAAGCTACTATGTTTTGAAAGTCATAAAATTCGAAACAAGAATAAAATAAATAAAAATCGGTACTGCCCAAGAAACTGAAATTTTCATGACCAGTTGTCAAATTCAAATCTTATTTGCATATTAAACACAAAATGAAACTAAAATTCATAGATCAGTAACAAGAATAAATATATAAAATTCATAGATCAACAAATCCTTCTGCAACCCCATCAATTCATGATCAATTACAAGAATAAAAAAACGGCTCAAGAAATTAAAATTTTCATGACCAGATGTCAAATTCAAATCTTATTGGCATTCAAAACACAAAAAGAAAGAGGGAAACTGAATTTATGAAACATACAATGCGGGTTGCCCTGTACCAACTTTTGTACTCAGAAGTCAATAAACAACACTGCAGCAGCAGCACACACATGATTTTCTATAAGCAGCAGCAATAAAAAGGTAAAAGAAGACGGGTCCAAAGAAAATAAATGTTGTATAAATCAAAGAGCTCATCCAAATCCACCGTCTGCGATAACTCATGTCCCTAAAAATTTCAACAAAATGGTGGAACCACTTCTTCAAGGAGCACATCAATAAGGACAATAACATTTGTATGAACCAAGTTAAAAAACCAAAATAGGAAAATCTACGTATATGGGTAAACGACCTCAATTGACAGCAAAATTAAAAGGACAATGTGCGCAACAAAATACCAGAAATTAGTAGGCCTGCACCCAAGTTTAATAAGCACAAGGTTGATATTAAAATCAGGTAATATCATCTCAAATAGTAACATTGCCATCATTATTCATTATATTACATTTAGTAAGCTAGCAGGAATATAGGTAGTAAGTATCTTATTTTAATAATCAGACCAATTCAATGGAGTGCAAATATGATCTACTGCACCAAGAAAATAAATGATTTATACCTTCAATCTGATTCATGGGACCAGTTCTGCTAAAACCAGCTTGATTGACCTAATGTGTGCATCCGTTTTTACAGCGGATTCTGTAAGACCTTATTCTTTACAAATCAGTATCTAACCTGTGCATATTCGTTTGCTGCAGCAGGTTGATCAAAATCCTGCATTCGTCAATAGTGAGGCACATTCGGCTCTTTCTTCTTTCCACGACAATCCATTTTATTATCCATGCTTGAGTTAACTATCCATTTTCTCACCATAATCTTAGTTGCTGAGGTATTTTCTCTTTGGCGTAGATCAAAGAGGGAAACCATGTTTCTTAAAACAAGTTTCTACAGCGTGGCCAATTCTGTCACAACGAAACTCAAACAAAGTGCTAAGAATCAAGTGCATTCAGATGAAGTCCAATTAAAATATACATCCAACGCAAGGAGCATGATTTAAAGAGTCTGCATCATTCTTACTTTCCGCGCTCCAAGGAGCATAACTTAAATAGTTTTCAATTTAGAAACAAAATGTTATGATATTGGTATCATTGGAAAAGAATAAGCACAGCTGGTTACAATTTAAAAGTCACAAATCACAAACATTCGCACTTTTATCTAAAACAAGCGGTCTTTCAAATAAATCTAAAACAAACAAACAATTAAATAATTCAAATAAAATTCAGAATTACAATAATCTAACTCAATACATATGTTTGGTTTGCAGAAACAACTAAATTGAGAATCAAATTGTAATTGAACTATAAATTCCAACTACATCAATGAAAACCAGTCATCTACGATGACCTCTTGAATAAGATCACAATTCCGACAGAGATGGTTAATGGATTCTCTATCGATGCAATTGCCAGATAAATCAATCTTGCGGAGTTTAGGAAGTGGCAAGAGTCGGTCATCAAGTCCATCAAACTCTCCAACAACAGAAATCTGGGGGTGAGTGAGTTTGAGTTCTTCGAGTAAAGAGAAATAATCAGCGACGAAGAAGAGATCTTTCTGGTAAGTACAATACGTTCTACAACATGTGAAAGATGTCAAATTATTTTTGAGCTTTTTGGACAGAGCAAGCAACCCCTTTTGAGGAACAAAGCTTTTGGGCTGGCGAGAGAGAGCGATTTGATGTGTGATAAATTAGGGAAAGTGGATATTTGGGTGAGAAGCTTGTTGAATTGAAATGTTTTGGAGGAGACCAGATTGAAGTTGAGGGATTTGAGGTTAGGGAACCTTTGGAAGAGGCGAGGAACAAATGGAATTGTTTCATCGGTGATTGTGATGGAGAATCCGAGAGGATTGGTGATGGAGAGCAACTGTTTCGAGACAGCGGAGAGTGATTTCAAGTAGCTTTGGTGGTTGTCGCCACCGTTTAGGAGTTTGATTAAGATGCGCTCCCATAACTCGTCTGGTAAATATGAAGACGCTTCTGCTGCTTCTTCCACAGCCGATTCTCTTTTTGGTGCATTGGATTTCGATGGTTCTCTCTTGCCCGTTTATTAGGGCTTGCTGCTTTCGACGTCTTCTTTCTTTTTGTTGCTGTCATCATTCTTCTTTTTGGAACATTTGATTTGGATGCTGCTGCTCCCGTCATTGATACGTAACCAATTTAACATAATCTTACAGTTGTCTGTCTCTTTATGCGAAGAAGGATAAAAGGGAGGAGAAGTGTAAGAACAAGGTGCTGCTATGTGATGTGAAACGGAAGAAGAGAAAACTAGGGTTTTCACTTTCTTAAATATATATTTATTTACGGCTTAAATATTGCACTCGTCCCTGCAAATATAGTCCCTTTAAGTTTTGGTCCCTCCCAAAAAAAAAAATTATATTGATAATTTTGTTTATATTAGGGTTATTGTTGGAACATACATATAAATTGAGTAAAAAGACTAAACACAAATTCTCATGTTGGGTAGAACTAGTGTTGTGTGAATTGAAAAAATTGGAAGTCTCACATCGGATGGATCGCAGTGTGCACCTCTAATAAGGGCACATAATTATGTGAACAAAGTAAGCACTAAAGAAAAAAAAAAAATATATATATATATATATATATATATATATATATATATTGATATATATTTTATTATTTGAAAATAATTAATTTAATCATTATTAGAAAGTGTTTTCTTAATCCTCAAGTTTTGTTAAAATATTTTGAAACACAATCTAAAATATTTCGGAACACAATCTGAAATATTTTGGTAGACAACCTAATATATTTTAGTGGATGATATGAAATATATTTTGATACTCAATAATATATTTCTGTACTAAATAATATATTTTTGTATTCAATGTTTTGATATTCAATATGAGATATTTTAATACTAAATCTAATATGTGAAATTCACAATTGATGTTTCTGTGTTTTTCCTCTTTTCTCCCTCCTTCGACTTGTGTTGACAAATTCTTCTCCTTTTTCTACTCCTTATGTCCCTTTAGAATTAATAGTGTTCTTAAGACCATAGTCCCTTTTCGGTTTATTGTTCTTTCAGAACTAAAAATGGTCTTAAGAGCATAGTTCCTTCAATTATTTGTCTCTTTAGAATAAATAATATTTTAAGATCATAGTCCTTTTTGGGTATAATAAGAATGATCTTAAACATATATATTCTTCTTCAATTCATGAAGAAGTTAGATGTTAGAATGGTGTAGCACCATATTTGAGTGGTTGAAATACCATATTGATATTTTGAGAGAAGTTAAAAATTAGAATGGTGGTAACACCATATTTGAGTGGTCTCAACACCATAATAGAGTGGTCACAATACCATATTGGTTTCAATATTAAAGAGTGGTCTTAGTACCATATTTGAGGGTGTTATTTCTCGAACGATTATTTATAGTGCAGTATGTAATCGAACAGGTGAACTGAACTGTTTTATCCTGGAGGCGCACGGTTGTTAGTCTACCTTGCACAAACTCAAGTAGTGTCGTGAAACGTCTTAAGGAAAGTGACCTGATGGTGACTCAACCCGATAATCTCTTTGGTGGTGATTTCGATTTTATTAAAAGGTATTTTTCTTAACTCGAAAAACAACAGTTACCACTTCGTAACACATGACCATTGTAAATACAATTTATTTATTTTTTTGATAATTTTGTTTTCATTCTCATTAAAAAAAATATGTTTCCTGGACTAAAAAAAAATGATATGTTTAAATTTTTTGTGTTAACTCTCTAATTCCTAAAGAAGGATAAAAGCGAGGAGAAGTGTAAGAACAAGTGCTATGTTATGTGGAATGGAAGGGAGAGAGAATTAGGTTACCACTTTCTTAATTTTTTTGGGATAATTTAGGCCCAATCGCTATTATTTAACCACCGCGACGTGACTATTGTAAATACAAACAAATTTTTTATATCGATAATTTTCTTTTCATTCTCATAAAAAGTGATATGTTTACATTTTTTTGCGTCTGATTCCTAAAGGAGTGGACTCTTGATAATTTGAAATTTGGGTGTGAGGTAAATATAGTCAAACTAAAAATTGTTATACACATACATCAAATTCAGGTTCTCCCAAACGATTTGTTATTTTAATGAAGCTTATTGACCATTTAAGATAGTCTCAATTTTTCAAAACCAAGTGGCTCCTTAAATGGTCAATAAGCTTGGAAATAACAAAGGGGTCTTATAAAAAGGGACGAAAAAAATTCTCAAAAGGGTCTTATAATTAGGGACGGATGTAGTACTAAACTTGTATGTAAAACTAGTATCAACTTTCCTAGTATAATTTCTCTACATAAATCTGATATTTTTGTCCCTCACCAAACCATAGCGCAACTTTTTGTCCCACGTACAAGTTGTCTAAAATATCAAAATAGCATTTCGTCCCCCAAAAATCATATAAAACAAAAAAAATTATTCAATGCTATTAAAATTTGTCATGTATTGTTCCGCCCTGTTTTGTGTTGTTCTATCTTGTACTGTTATGTTTTGCAAACCTAACACACCCGTAAGTAGCACGGGAACTTGGTTGTTAATTTGACGCAAATAAATAGACAAAATGATTAGGTTATGCTTGATTCCCCTTTCTATGATCCTTCCTAAGTGGTTTTCAAGACATTTGAACGTAGTAGCTAGCTCCATCGTTGGACACTAGCATCCATTTCTCATAAAGGTCTCCTTTTGGTCCAGAAACTAGCACTCTTTTCATAATCAATACACCCTACGTTCTTAGGTTTGCTCTTATTCGTACAAAAGAGTGGATAAGTACCAAATTGTTATCACTAATTGTAATAAGTTATTCACTAATAATACACCATAAATTTTGTTGTTACATGTTTTTGTTTTCCTCTGCAACCAGATTTAGGGCTGAATTTCTGCTGAAGCTATATTTTGCTGGCACAATTGGTGGTAACCAACCAATATCCATTATTTCCAATAAGAAGCTGCAAATAAAAACAATTACACATAAACAAGAAGATGAATTGCCTTGTTTCCTTCAAATATGAAACACGTTCGACTTTGGCTGTTTGGCAGGACAAAGGGTTGCATTTAACAGGTGAGAGATACCCGGAACTAGAATCATGAGGTTACAAATCTCAATTTCAAGAAACAAGCAAAATAAACAAAAACTGGTACTGCCCAAGAACCCAAAATTTTCATGACCAAGTTGTCAAATTCAAATCTTATTGGCATATTAAACACAAAAAGAACAATGGAAACGGAAATTGTGTGAAACATACATTGAGATGATAGCAATGTCATATTGGTTGTGTAGTCATAAGAGAGATACAAAACACATATATGAATTGGTGTTTTGGATTTGGATTTATAAATATTTATATGAATTTTTGTTGTTGTTTTGATGGGTTGTCCAAAAACATGTCTGTCACTCAACAATATGAGTTATAATTGATTTGTAATTTGTAGTTGGTGCTGGAAAATAAAGAATTGCGAGACTGAAATTTGATATGTCCATAACAGCATCAAGGCATGACATTTGGATATCAATGCAAGCAAACATCATAAACAAATCTTTAGGAAGAAGAATAATCTGTATAAAAGAGATTAACCAAGATTAGAGACCAATTCCAGTAAACCCAAAGTGCTGCTAATCCTTTAATCAAAATAAACTAATCTTCATCAAATGCATTCAGATGAAGTCCAAATGTCCAATTAAGTATACATCCAACATAAGGAGCATGATTTAAAGAGTCTGCATCATTCTTATAAAAGCCCAGAGAATGTCTATAGTAATAATAAATACCTGACTCAATACATATGTTCAGTTTTAGTCCCTTCTAATATTCTCTTCGATTTCGATCCCTCTAAATAATCAGTTTTAAATTTTAGTTCATGCTTTTTTACAAAAGTTCACGTTTTATGTTTCAAGCGACTTTTTTTTTAAGGAAAACAAACAATTTTTTTGATGACATATAATTGATAATACTTTAAAATATCATTAGTTTAATAATTTAACTATATAATATTTAATTTTCAACTCTCTTTCAAAAAAAAATTTAATTTTTATTAATTGAACTATAATTTCAAATTCAAGATTAAATAGTTGAATTATTAAACTAGTGATATTTTATGGTCTTATCAACGACGTGTCATAAAGAAGGTCGTTTGACACATGAAATGTGAATTTTTGTGAAAAAGCAGGGACCAAAATTGAAAACCGAAAATTTAGAGGGACAAAAAGTCAAAAGAAATTTGTTGGAAGGATTGAATCTGAAAGTTAGTATATTTAGAAGTACTAAAAATATAATTAACCATAAGAAAATGACATGTTTGTCTTCCCTTACAAAATTTCAACGCACAGTTTTAGTCTTTCCAAAAATCAAATTTCCTTAATTTTCCACAAACTTTTTTATTATTATATTTTCTTTTACCACTCTCTCTATGTCTTACTTTCAAATATTTTATTACTTTCTGTTCCCTTTTAACTTTACTTATTTCTCTTATCTATTTATTATCTGATTTCTATCATCTTCTTTATATTTTCACTCACATCAAAGAATATCCAATATTTTATCAATGTTTACTATAGTAACAAATATCTTCGTCGTACATTACTAGTATGGACTCAAAAACTTGATTTTAATTTATATTATTGTGTATATATAAAAAAAATTAAAAAAATACGAGACAAATATATAAAATAAAAAAAAGACAACAAATATTTGTTATTGAGAAATATATATATGGAACATAAAAGCCACCACCAACACCGTCACGAGATCCACCTCCACCAACACTAACACCCACGAAAACCACTTGAAAACCACCGCAAAACGCAAAACAACAGCCCCACGAAACCATTGTGACTTGCCATGGACCATCTCACAAGACCACCGTAAGACACCACTATAAACAGTTAAACCTTCTAAAACCACTGACGCCGGAGAGCCAGAGGTGAGGTGGTGCGGAGGGCTGCTCCTCGTCGCACCACCACCATAAAGATCTACATTTGGAAGGAGTTTGGTTGGATTTGGGGGAAAGGAAATGGGTGGTGTGGTTTAGAGTGAACACAGAGGATTTGAGTAGAGAGAGAAACGACTTTTTAGTATGTTACCAACAAATAATTAACTTTACTAATAGACCTTTTTTTGAGGTTGTACTAAATAGACTAGCAATATCTTATTTTAATGTAAACAATTAAGTTACTTGTAGAAAACTCATTGTTCGTTTTATTTCTAAGTCTTGTTTTGAACATTTAAACTAATAATCATCTTCTCTTTGTACTTGCCGTACAGATCAAAATTGTCAAAAATAAGACATACATTTATTAATCAAGTGATAATTTTATGAATTTCAATTTTTTTTTATTAGGGGTCCTTTATCTTATTTATTTGTAACAATTTGATCTTTTATCTTTTATTTTTCCCATTTAGGTCCTTTATCTCTAATAAAAGCACATATAGATCCTTTTTCTCATTTTTTTATATTAAAAAAATACATAATTTTATTTTTTAAGTATATTTTTATTAAAAATAAAATAAAAATCCAGAAATAAGATGAACATTTTCATCATTTTCTTCCTTTGAATCTTCATCTTCTTCATTTGGATCTTCATGATCTTCCTAGAATCCAAAAAAAATCTACACAAATATATCTCCAAAATATCTTGAATTAATGTTATGTTTACCTCAAATCTTTTTTTAAACCTCAAATTCTCAAAACATTGACATGAAAACGGAAAGAAAAAAAAACTAATAATATCCCAAAACATTGAAAACATAAAGCACCATGTAAATAGCAATGATTCAAGCAAATCATTAAAAACATTGACATGAATCTCGTTAATCTCAAACTAACTTATTGATGTTGTTGTTCCTAATTTAATTATTGAGAATTTGGAGTTATGATTTTTGTGTTTAGATGAAGATTTGAGGTGAACATAACATAAATTCATGATATTTGGAGATATATTTGTGTAGAAATTTTTTGGATTCAAGGAAGATGATGAAGATTCAAAGGAAGAAGATGAAGATGATGAACATGTTCATCTTATTTCAGGATTTTTTTTATTTTTGATAAAAATATATTTAAAAAATAAAATTATGTATTTTTTTTATTAAAGAAATGAGAAAAAGGATTTATATGTGCTTTTATGAGAGATAAAGGACCTAAATGGGAAAAATAAAAGATAAATGACCAAGGTGTTACAAATAAATAAGATAAAGGACCTCTAGTGTAATTTTCTCTTTAAATTAAGATCAAAATTGTCAAAAATAAGACATACATTTATTAATCAAGTGATAATTTTATGAATTTCAAATTTTAATTTTTTTCTCAAGATATTTCTACTAATTTTTTATAAATAGACTAACTAATCCTTATTTATTAATTTGATTAGGTCTGCAGCAATTTAACCTAATATTTTCCCTATAATTTGCTTTATTAGGTTAGCAGTAATTTAACATAACAAATTTCATCTAAAAAAAATGCATTTCACCAATTTCATTCCTATCATGTTGCCTCTTTTTTTTACAATATTTTGTACACTTACTTAATACTAAAAAAATGCATCGCACCAATTTCATTCACATCATGTTGCCTTTTTTTTTGACAATATTTTGTACACTTATTTAATACCAAAAAAATGCATCGCACCAATTTCATTCCTATCCTGTTGTCTTTTTTTGTGACAATATTTTGTACACTTATTTAATATGTTTACAAGCAGAATACCTTAATTTCCATCCAAACTCGGCTACCCTAATTTCCATGTAAACTTGGCTATATATACCAAGCCCTAAATCGTGTTTCTCTCAACAACAAAAAAAACCCTAAATCGTGGTAAATTTCACACACAACACAAGAATCATATATTTTGATATTTAGAGGTTTGCAAATGGAAGGACGTTTAGGTCTGCAGCAATTTACCCTAATATTTTCCCTCTAATTTGCTGTATTAAGTTAGCAGTAATTTAACCTAACAAATTATATCTAAAAAAAATGCATGGCACCAATTTCATTCCTATCATGTTGCCTTTATTTTTTTACAATATTTTGTACACTTATTTAATATTAAAAGAATGCATCGCACCAATTTCATTTACATCCAGAAAAGAACTAAAGATATTGATCGAAGATGGTGAAGATACCAATCAATGTGACGTCTGAGGGAGTATTTGTTATGAAACTACGATTAATGATGGAGAGAAACTGTTTCGAGACAATGGACAGAGATTTGAAGCAGCCTTCGGGGTTATCGTCGCCGTTTAGGATTTTGGTAAAGATGCGCAGCCATAACTCCTCTGGTAAATATGAATACCTTTTTGTTGCCGTCGCCGTTCTTCTGTTTGGAACACTCGATTTGGATGTTGCTGCTGCCATTGTTAGTTTGTTACGTAAGCAATTTAATATAGTCTTACGATTGTCTGTTTCTCTCTGCAAAGAAGGATAAAAGGGAGGAGAAGTAGAAGAACAAGATGTTATTGCGTGTTATATAACGTGGAACTCAAAAGAGAATTAGGGTTACCACTTTTTTAATTTTTTTTGTTGGTAATTTAGGCCCAATGGATGAATTAATTTCAAACTAGACCATCGACCCGTGTTAACACACGGGTCACATCGGAGGTAATATTTGACGGTAATATGTAACAAAATAGTTTAGATGAATGTCATGATTGTCATATAATATTTCATAATATTAAGAAGCATAGACGTTTGGTACTGTACCATAACATAATATCTGATACCATAACGTAACATAATAGGTTAAGTATAGCGAGACGGGTTAACATTTATAAGTAAGAGATTATGTTAAGTATAGCGAGACAGGTTAACAATTAATCCTCTCCAAAAAAATCCTTATTTATTAATTTTGTTAGGTCCGAAGCAACTTAACCTAATAATTTTCCTCCAAAATGCTGCAGTTCCTGATAATTTCATTCACTGATGAGTTTTTCATTCTTATCATGTTGTGTCATCATTTGTATATATCTATTGTTTCTGTAGACTCTCTTTTTTTGACAAATTGTTGTACACTTATTTAATACGTTTACAAACAGAATGCCCTAATTTTCATGCAAACTCGACTACCCTAATTTCCATGTAAACTCAGCTATATATAACAAACCCTAAACCGCGTTTCTCTCAACAAAAAAAAAACCTAAACCGTGGTAAATTACACAGACAGCAAAAAAATCATATATTTTCGCATTAATTGTTAAGTGTTAACCCTAATTATGTATTTCCTTACAACACTTCTTCAATTTGAAATTCAAAATTTTTTGTTAGGAACCATGAACTGCATTAAATTAATCTATTGCTATACCCCTTGAAAAATACACAACTCTTCAACCAAACACACATCTTCAAAATAATTAATACATTATATAAGATCTCTTCTATTATTAAATTCTATGACATATGCATATATGATATGTATTTGGTTGGAAAAATATATTATTACTTTTAGTAAATATCAAAGTGTAATTATTCTCTTTAGAGTTGTACGTGTAATTTAGAAATTCTATTAATTGAAGTGACTTTGTTTTTCATTTTAGTAGAAATTTAAAACAATTATTACAAGTCATCCTTATTTATTAATTTTGTTAGGTCTGAAGCAACTTAACCTAATAATTTCCCTCTAAAATGCTGCAATCCCTGATATTTCTCTTCATTGATGAGTTTTTCATTCCTATCATGTTGTGTCATCGTTTGTATATATCTATTGTTTCCGTAGACTTTTTTTTTTGATAAACTATTGTACACTTATTTAATACGTTTACAAACAGAATACCCTAATTTTCATGCAAACTCAGCTACCCTAATTTCCATGCAAACTCGGCTAACATAGCAAACCCTAAATCGCGTTTCCCTCAACAAAAAAAATCTAAATCATGGTAAATTACACAGACAGCAGAAAAATCATATATTTTCGCATTAATTGCTAAGTGCTAACCCTAATTATGTATTTCCTTCCAACACTTCTTCAGTTTGAAATTCAAAATTTTTTGTTAGGAACCATGAACTGCATTAAATTACATCTATTGCTATACCCCTTGAAAAATACACTGCTGTTCAACCAAGCACACATCTTCAAAATAATTAATACATTATATAAGATCTCTTCTATTATTAAATTATATGACATTTTTTTTTTGACAAATTAAATTATATGACATATGCATATATGATATGTATTTGGTTGGAAAAATATATTATTACTTTTAGTAAATATCAAAGTGTAATTATTCTTTTTAGAGTTGTACGTGTAATTTAGAAATTCTATCAATTGAAGTGACTTTGTTTTTCATATTAGTAGAAATTTAAAACAATTATTACAAGTTAATTTTTGATGTTTAACTATAAAAGTAATAAATAAAATTGACTCATGCAACAATATAATATTTTATTCTTTTTATCTTTTTTTCTTTATAATTTTTTTAAAAAAGAATGAGAAGATAATGCCCAAATAATATATTGTGATAAAATAACAGTCTTTAATTGGTTAGTTTTTCAAAACTAAAATGTAATATTTGATAAGATTCAAATGTCATTGAAGGACATAGTAAGACAAATTTGATTGTAATATTGTATCTCTAATAATCTAATTTGCTTTTATTAATCGACCCATGATCTTACAGGTTAAAGATTATTCATTGGTCTCTATTATAGTCGACAAGATCCGTGCGTCGTAGGGTCAAAAGTCTAGTAGCATATAATTATGAACATTATTTTATTTTACTTTTTAGATAAACATTAAATGCAAAAGTGTGGAGTGAAAAATTAGGTTAGGTATAGCGAGACGGATTAACATTTATAAGTAAGAGATGTTGCCAAACCATAATAAATTTTAGGGATCAGGGCTTATGTCCCTCTCTATAATAAAAACAATTAGGGTTTAAAAAAGATTTTATCATTGTAAATATAGTGAATTTTAGTTTACTTTCTTATTAAAAAAAGATTAAATATGTTTTTAATCTTTTTACATAAACAAATTTTTAGTCTTAGCTCCTTCCAATATTCTCTTTGATTTCGATTCTTCTAAATTTTAATTCATGCTTTTTTTTATAAAAGTTCACGTTTTAAGTTTCAAGCGACTTTTTTTAAAGGAAAACAAACATTTTTTCATGACATATAATTGATAATAACTTAAAATATTATTAGTTTAATAATTTAACTATATAATATTTAAGTTTTTCTTTAAAAAAAAAAAAAAGTTTTATCTCTCTTTCAAAAAAAAAATTGATTTTATCAATTTATCTATGATTTCAAATTCAAGATTAAATAGTTGAATTATTAAACTAGTGATATTTTATGGTCTTATCAACGTGTCATAAAAAAGGTCGTTTGACACATGAAATGTGAATTTTCGTGAAGAGAAATACCAACAACAACACACACTTTCGAACACACTCTTTTTGATTGGTTAAAATTCACATAGGTCACGCTAAATCATATGGGTCCCATATGAATTTGGTAGGTCTCATGTGAATTTTAACCAATCAAAGAGAGTGTGTTGGAAAATGTGTGTTGCTAGCATTCCTCTTTTCGTGAAAAAGCAGAGACCAAAATTGAAAACCGAAAATTTAGAGGATCAAAAGTCAAAGAATTTTTTTTGGAAGGACAGAATCTGAAAGTTGGTATATTTAGATGGACCTAAAATATATCTAACCATAAGAAAATGACATGTCTGCGCTCCCTTAAAAAAATTCAACACATATGTTTTTGACAAAAAAATAAACAAATATGTTATAAAACACCTCATTCATGTTGATACATTGAAAATACTCATGAGTTTATAAAATTTTATCATATCAACTTTATATATCAATTATATCCCCGTTCGTTTTTAAGTGTTGTCGTTTGACCATGTAACTATTCACATAATCTACTTTGCGTGCTTTTGTATTAATATACGAAGACAATTGTTATCATATAATATGTTGTTGAACTTTTCTCATTGAGTATTTTAAAATATCAATTTTTATTATACTTTTTGGTGATAGATAAATTAAAGGTATTAGTAGTCAAAGATATAAGCTAACTTTTATTACAATTTGACTCAAAAGATTTATTGTTTTTATATAACTAAACCCATTTTATTCATTTAAATATTTTAATTAATATCGATGACATCTTTTTTAAGGGAGTCAATTGATTTAAATCTAAGAGTTGTTATTACTTATTTTTCTCAATGACTAAAAGTTATTTTATTTTTCTCAAGTACTAAGTTGAGTCTTGTAAATTTTTTATGGGATTAAAATGTTTCTTTACTCTCCTATTAATTTATTAAATTGTAGAAAACCTTTCATTGTTATAAAATATTTTTCATTTTCTTTATTTTTATATCAAGTTTTTGTTTAAGGGTATTTATCTCCTTTTATTAATACGCATATATCTTCTGTATCTTAATTTTCTTTTCATATATCTCATGCCAAACTATTTAATAATATCTTCTTTTCATTTTCTTTTCTTTCCTCTATCTTTCATTTATCAATCAAACAAAATGTGAAGAGGTAAATGACTGACTTTTCTCGATTTACTTTTCTCATGGACTAAATTAGGTTTTTCTAATTTTTTCATGGAGCATTCACTTTTTTTTATATATAGTCCCTCCGTCACACAACGATGACCTATTTGTTAAAAAAATGTCCTAAAATGAACAACCTATTTTGCATTTGGAAGCAATACCAATCATCTTTTCTTCAATTGTACACTTTAATTAATATCAATTACATCACTTTCAATTCAATATCTTCCACTTTATGTTTGCGATAATTGTGAATCCACTTAAACGTGACAACTCTCTCCCTCTCTCTCTCTCACACACACACACACAATTTTTTTTGTCATATTTAAGAAAATGTCACAACCTTTAAAGTATAGTTATTGTTTAAAAGATATTTTTATCCCTCATTTAATGAATGCCTTTTGAATATTAGTATATTGAAGAATGATAGCAACACACCTTTTAACATACTCTCTTTAATTGGTTAAAATTTACATGAGACTCACATGATTTGGTGGGACATATATGAATTTGGTGGGATCTATTTGAATTTTAACCAATCAAAAAGAATGTGTTTGAAAATGTGTGTTGCTAGCATTCCTATAGTACATTTATTAAATGTATAATATATTGGTGCATTTAAATATAAGATTACCCACAAATATACATTTAGTGGGAGTTTGGAGAGGATGGGAAATGAAGACTTTAGAGGGTTAGAAATATAGAAGAAAAGGTTAAAATCTTTCATATTTTTTTGAAAGAGTAATTATTTTAGTAAAATCCTTCCCATAAAAATAAATAAAAGCCCTTGAGATAATTAAAATTGATTTCCTTTCATGTTTCTTCACCCAAAATAAAAAGTTGTTTTCATGTTACCGTCACCCACCAACGGCACACTGATTTCAACACAAGACAAGTAAACACATGTGAAACACATTACAAGGAGCCAGTAGCCATCATATTTTTTTTCTTGTTCTTTTGAAAAGGTAAAAAACAAACAAGGTTTGCTAATAACACTTGGGTGACATAGAGTTGGGTGACATTGGCCAATCACAATGTCATAATGCTTGTGACATTGTGATTGGTTAATGCCACCAACGTCACCCAACTCTATATCACCCAAAGGTTTGCAAGTTGCAAACGACGCGTAGAAACACGCGTGACTCGTGATCATTTTAACTTGTTTATTTTATGACTTTAATATTCATTTTCCTCTAGACCTTAACGTATCTTCCACTTAATTCAACTCAACCAAAACTTGTCATAATTCCTTTCTTTCTTCTCTCCGTTCATAAATTTTTTATTATCACAAATCAAATTCAAGTTCGATGTTATGTTAATAATCATTAATTAACATGTTAGACGAGTTAATTACAGAGAGCTATAGAATTCCATGGTTGATTTGGATTCAACTAATTGTTCTCTTTCTCCTCCTTGCACTCTTTTATATCTTCATCTTCGATGACGATGACGCTGCCACCGTCTCTGTCATGCCGGAAACTTCCTCCGCCTCTTCTAAAGGCTTTCTTTTCGAGGAGATTCAACATATTGACTCAATTGCCCCTGTTTCAACTAACCCTCAACACCGCAATATTACGCAGCAGGTTAGTTTCACCTAATTTTTCTTCTTATCAACTTAACTATTTCAATCTTGTGCCAACAAATTCAACTATATGGCTGGCTGCACATATTCTTTTATTTTTTGAAGATATTGTTATTAACTACTACAGCTGCTTCATTCGGTGAAGAGATTGCTAGTTTTTTTAGTAGTATCTTAAATGTACTACTACTAATCTACTTAAAAATTGTACCCAGATTCACCGTAGATCAAACTAATCTAAAAGATTGTAGAGTTAAAACATAATTAATGCACGGATTCAATAATGCGCGTTTTGTCTTTCTCATATTAAAAAAAGTTAATTTATTTTCCACAAAAAATAAATAATTAATTTTTTTTTGCTACAAAAAAAATTAATTAATTTATTAGATAAAGCATATAGTTTTTATATTTTACACATTTATTATTAAAAAAAGAGCTATTTTTCTCTCATTTATTCTTATTAAAAAAAAGAGCTATTTTTCTCTCATTTATTGTTTGAAATATTTGATGGCTTTTAGACTCTTGGCTAGGGAAAGAAGATTTGTATTAAATTAATGATTTATTTATTAATTAAAGTGACACTAACGAACTCTTTTACTATTGTTTTTGAGAAATTTGAACGTACCTTAAATTACAAGGTTAAACGCTTGCTATAAAAAGTAGTATTTTTTTTATGTGTGTGCGACCGAACTAGTATTCTATGAAATTGGATTGGTGTTGCATATGTACATTGCTATGTTTCTATATATAAAAATGGACAAAATTTCTGCCTAAATTTATGTTCATATTATTATGCGAGATAGTGGGTTCTAAATTAAGATAATTATTCATCCAATAATTCTTATATTGGACTTTATCCTTTCTAAGTGTAGTGGTGAATGAATTAGGAAAAGAATGTGGAGCCACGACACTGGCTGACTGGCCCTCTTATCCTACCCAACATGATGCTGCTAGTATTTGCTTATTTGCTACTTGTTATTTTAGGAAAATTGGTGTCTTAAAAAAAAAGAAAAAGAAGGGTGGCACTCTTAACTGTTTCGCAGTGACCATGAGAGGATAACGACAAAACATATATACTTAACTAATCATATTTCAATCCATCCATTTTAAGAAGTTAAGAAAAATTGTTATATTTTAAGAAGTTAAGAAAAATTGTTATAAAAAAATTAAGAATGTGAAATTATCCACTCTTTACTTGTCACAAATTCTATCTCTTGCTGTTTCACATTCACAATGTGTCTGTTTGATGTGTTCGTTTGTTCAAATCACGTTGGTATGTAATTTTGTTAAACTCAACCATAATTTCAAACATACAATATAACCATTTTTTCAGGGATTCAAATGACCAATTCTTCTTTCAATCTCTTTTTTAATAAACATTAAATAAATCCATCTATCGATTATCTTTTACATTAGAAGATTGGACATTATTGTACCCAAGAAAGAAAGAAAAATAATTATGCATTATAATTCGAGGTAGGTGAATTGATGGTACATTTGGTTTTTTAGCAGGATGGACAGAACCCAAGTGTTAGAGGTGAAATAGCAACATGTTCAAACATGAGAAGTGGAGAGATTAATGAGGGGGAGTCTTCAACACTGAGTTCCCACACTTGCCATTTTTTCCAATTAGCCACTGTAGCATTTCTCAAATGTTTTGGTCTTGATTCCACGTCTGATTCTTCATCAAACCAGAAATGTAGAAAAAGGAAAGAAAGTTGAGTGTTAAAATTATGCTTTTGTAGATTATTGTAAATGTCATTCATGGAATGAATAAAATGAAAAAGACAAAAAAAAAAAAAAAGAAGGGTTGTCATTTAATCAGTTCCTTGATTGATTTCCTTTGTTTGCTCGAAGAAAGAACGCTTCCTTTCATTTTTTTTTACTAACTATTATACTTTTGAAACTAACAAAATCAAGCCCTAGCTAGCGATCTCGTTTTATTTTAATTTTTTTTAGAAAATATTTATATATAAAAATATACGTTTTTTGACAATAGAAAAAACTTAAGAAAGTTCATTCTCCTGTTGCTTATCTAGTTAGAGGTGAGGTTTAGCATGGGTAAGGAGAGTTGTTTCCCACCATGGGAAAGTTATGTATGTCCATTAGATTCACTTTCTTATCCTACTCTTTCAACACTAGATTACCTTCCACCCTCTCTCTTTCATGTCTCCACACACCCACACCACCACCACTAAATCATAAATTTAGCAACCACTTTGACCACCACACACCACCATTGTTGCTGCTGGAAAACTCAAAGTTCCAGATCTTATATGGGTGTTGTTCTAGAAAATAACAAGTGAATTGTCTTTAATCCAATATCGTTCAGTTTCACGAATTTCATAAAATGAGGAACACAGAACCACCACCCAATCTGCCATGGGTCTTCAAAATTCATTTCACTTTAAATGTGTTAGTGTTCATCGGTCCACCATCCAGCTCCATCTCTTTTCAATAGTCTAGATTAAAACTTTGAAAATATTGATTTGTTTACTAAAAAAAACAAAGATAACATTGTTTAGTTATGCTCCACCGCTCCATCTCTTTAATTTCAATCAACAAATTGCAATCTAAGTTCTCCTTTGCACTTTAAATCAAGTACTCAAATTATCAGCAAGTATGACCTGTTCTCATGTAACAACCCATTCAATTACCCGGCGAAGAGAAAGCGATCTTTTTATTTTTCCCAAATTTTGAAGGTCTGTATTGTAGTTGCAAGGAATTTCTTCATATATTTGTTTTTCTAATTTTGTGTTTTACTGTTTCTTGCTACTACCCGTTTCATGGTTTATCTCCTTTTGTTTGTTTGTGCTTTTTGTTTACTACCCGTTTCAGATACGTGAACTCAATAACCGCTCCATCGCTTTTCCGGCAGCAACCATGGTGGTGTGTGGTGGTGCGGTAGTGGTCAAAGTGGTTGCTGAATCTATGATTAAGTGGTGGTGGTGAGGATGTGTGCGGCATGAAAGAGAGAGGGTGGAAGATAATATAAAACAAATAATCTAGTGTTGGGAGAGTATAATAAGAATATGTTCCCCATTTAATCTAATGGACATAATCAACTTTCCCATGGTAGGAAAAAAACTCCACTGACCCATACTAAATGTCACCCCAGTTAGAAAGTAAGGTTATAATTTAATGAAAATATTTTGTCAAATTTTATATAAAACCAAATGTATGCTGATTAGGCATGATGTGATTGATATGGATACCTCACACCGACCAACATATTTTTTACTAGCACGGTACCACCATTGGTTGCTATGAATACAGGATTTAGACACCGCTCCTTTATTATTTATTATTTGAAGAACACTTATATATCATAGGCATTCTTTCATAGTTACAAAATCAAATCAACACATACATAAAAAGATTCCTCTTAAAATATTCAATATTTTTTTATCAACCCTTCTTATTATTAAGAAAATATTTTTTTATATGTGTGTAACTAAATACTATTTATTTGGTTATGTGACCATATTAAAATTTTTAGCGCTTGATAGTGATGGTTTTGTGCTTTTTTATTTAAATGATTAGGTTTAATCTAGCATACCCTACCACTTGACACTTGTGATATTGAGAAAGTAAGCTTTGACAAGTGTATTTTTTACTGGTTAATCATGCAATTAATCAAGACAGCTAGATCCTATTTCTGAACTAAAAAATACAAAGTGATTTATATACCAATTTGGATTTGATAATCAGTTCTTTCTTAGCATAATTAAAAAAAAAATTATTTCTTAGTCTTATAATAATTGTAATATTTATAAAGAATTTTTTTGTCTCGATGAAGTGCAACTTGCAGTTGTTTTTATGCAATTTTAATATGTTTTTGGTTTGAATCTATAAAAATTTCAACTTTTCGTTTTAGTTTTCATAAAATTTTCTTTTGATTTTTGGTCCTCAAAGTCTTGTATCACTATTTTTTATCTCTACTTTTAAGTCAACTCATGTATATCATCTTGTGTTGGCTATGAATATACTTGATAAACTTGCACCGCAGTCACGCAAAACCTTATACGACTAAACTATAGACACACACATACACATTTTGTGGCAGGTGTCTCTTACTAAGACATCTTCCAAATGCAAAGCGGTTTGTTATATTTAAGACAAGTAGTGAAATACATCAAAGAGAACCAGCAAAAGAAGAGGAAAAAACATGGATACGCTGCAGAGAGAAAGAGGTTCAGCATGCCATTTCATTGAACAAGTAGTGAAAGTTTTCTCCAAATGCCTAGGTCTTGATCCAACAGCTGAAAAAATTCAATATCGTACTATTGAGAATGATGGTGAAGTAACATCATCCATAATATCACGAGCTTTCAAAAGGCCACCAAAACCTCGTTTAAGTGCAGGACGTGGAGCTCAAATCAATATTTCCTCCTCTTAAAATTTATACGTTCATGGTTTTAGAGTTGAGATAGCATTTCATGTAATTGTACTGTTTCTTTTATTAGGACAAACACAAAGGTTTTTGATATCATCCAATGTTTTAGTTTTGTAGCTAGATCGATTATCCTTTGAAGTTTGAAGCTTTAAGTTGTTTCCATGTAATTGTACTGTGAAGTTTGAATGGTACAATATCATTTTCCTTTTATTAAGATAAAGATGAATGTCTTTGGTTTTATTTAGGGCTTAAATGCTCTTTTGGTCCCTTTATTTTAACTTAACTGAAATTTTTAATCCCCCATTTCTACTTCCACCATTTTGGTTCCCCTATTATACATTTTTTGAATTTTTTTAGTTCCCATCAATTTTAATGATTTGTCATTCTAATTAATGATGTGTCATGTGTGTTGGCTTTCTTATTTTCCATGTCATTAACCATTGATGCAAGATTTGTTTCATTTTTCAATTGATTTCTGCTTGGTATCAAATTAGGAGGAGAAGAATAATGGTTGGCTAACTTGGCTTGTGTTTCTTTTGTTCTATGAGATTGTAGATTGAAAGTTAAAAATGGATTATGGGATTAGTGATTGTCGCTCTTTTTCATGGGTTATTTAGATCATTGAAATTTCTCAATAACATGATATATATATATATATATATATTTTGACTAACATGAAATATCTTCTTGTGTTTTCTGTTTGAGAGAGAACCCAGTTAGGGAAGTGAATAAAGATGTTGATGATTCAATAATGTTCCATCACTTCTATGCCAGAAGATGAATTCTGGGTTTCAAGTAGAAGGAAGTTGGTTATTTCAAAAAAAAAAAACTAGAAGGAAGTTGGTGATGATTTATTTTTTAATTTCATTTTTAGGGTGATTAATGGTATTTAATTAAAAATATTAATATTTAATTACTATAAGATTTAAATTAAGTAACTAGCTGGAAATTAATAAAATGACATAGAAAAATGTAATAATTCCAACATCAGCAAAATTGATGGGGGGCTAAAAGAAACCAAAAAATTTATAATAGGGGGACTAAAATTTCAGTTTATATAAAATAGGGGGACCAAAAATGCATTTAAGCTTTTATTTATTAATCGTTAAATATGAGCACATAATATTAATTGATAATCGACAAGATGACTGCCAACCGCTTGTCTAGTTTTATTTAATTTTCAAGTATTTTAGAATGCTCTCCTGGCATTATTCAATATTTATAGAACCTTATGATTCACATTTGGAAGCATATAATATAAAATATATTATGAAATAAATCAAATATTAAACTGGTTTTAATTGTAATTTGTTCGCGCCAAAAACTTTTTAGTTTACCAAAACCTAAGGACTAGTAAACAATTCAACTAATCTAAAGACTAATAAAGAATCGATTCTGAACGTTGATCAATAGTCAACACGATGGTTTAATGATTGGTCATTCGGTGATGTATTTGTCACCACGAAGTTGAGTGGTCAAAATTATAGTTCAAGAAGCTAACTATAAGGTAAGACACTTGTATAATGTTTTGGAGTTGGGAGTTTAGTGGAGAAAGAGAGAGGACTTTAGGGGGAGGGGAACAAGGGAAAAAACAGAAACCTTTTATATTATTTTGGGAATGTTTTCACTATAAATTAATGCTTACGATGATTAACATATTTTGAAGACTGAAAATAATACAACAATCTAGATTAGATTTAGAGAATTTATTCAAATCCTTCAATACAATTTTTGAGTTTCTCCAAATTCTAAGGGTTTTGTATTATGAAGAAAAATAAACCTTCAAAATCTTCCTCTCCTAAAGCTCTTCAAACAAACACGGGTAAGTCACACCCAACATCCGGTTCAACCTGGTGGGCGTTAACTATAGTATGTGATTGTTTTTACAGTTTGATAACATTTTTGTTTCCATTCCTCACCTTGGATTCAGTTTTTAAAACATTAATTGGAAGACTGAAAAAGAGCCTAAATAAAATTCTTTAATATTTGACATTGAACAAAGAAAGGGATACAGACAATATTAACTCACGGAAACCTCGCTTCCAATGTCCAAATACATTCAAGTTAGCTCCACACAGTTTAAGTAACAAGCACTCCAGAAACAATTTGCATTTTAATTTTTTTTTCCTTTCATATGGACTTTTTTAAAAGGAAACACATGAGTATCTGGCTTTACTTCAGGGCATTTCATCAACTTGTGCTTGGATAAACAGAGTTCATTAATCAATAGCTAGACGAAACCATCAAATTGAAAGCAGAAAGCTATTTAATGGTAATTTTATAGCTTCAATTTTTTCCATCTTATATTTTCATAAACACGTTATTACATTTACAGTACAAGAGTTTGAAACAACAGATCCAAGTATAAATGTATTTTAGAGTAAGAAATGCACTCAATCTGATGTTCCTATTAGATTTCTATACACATCATCGATTCAATAGACGCTATAGCCTCATTTAAGGGGAAATATCTCTATTGCAATATTTAACAAGAGAAAAATATCAGAAGTACACAACCAAAACATCCATGAAAATGAATTGAAGATAATATAACAATAGAGAAGAGAATGTTGATGCTGCTAACAACGAAGAAATCTAGAAACTTCACTGGCCTCTACCTTTTTCCACGTCCAGTGATGAACTTGAGAGCAAAACTTGAGAATTGAGCAAGGGAGAAAAACATCTTCAACATAGAACGACCCTTAATAATTCCCTCTCTCACGCCTCTTGCGGATCTTGCCACCACAAGTGCACCCGAGTCAGGCTCAGTTTTGGGACTTTGTTTGATTCCCTGCAACGAAACTAAATAGAACCAAATGAACAACATTTCTTGACACCATAGTTCTAAATTGCATTCTACAGTCGCAATTGCGGGAGCATTATAATAGCATTAAAGGTCATGACATTTGCAATCGCAATTGGCAATTGGTGCTGCATCAGCTGCATTTACCAATATTTTACCACAGTGTAATTGTTGCAATTTAAAATCATTTTGACCTATCTACAAACTCAAGTTATAGAAACCTAACACCTATATGTTGTAAGACCGACACATATGGTTCCTTCACATTAACGGCTTGTCCGTAGTCCAACATGTATCTGTGTAAGGCCGACACATATGACTAGGTTGATTTTCTCAAAAATTATTACTGATGTCAACAATATTGTGTCCAGTATCCATGTATGTGTTGGTGCTTAATATCAGTGTCATAGCAACACAAACTGATGATTAGTAAGTAACCTGAAGATGAAGAAGGCATGGTGGTTAAACGGCGAAGCCCCTCCTCCGCCGAGCGAACCACACGAGTGGATCTTTTAACTCCTTGGGTAATTTCTTGGCTGCATCACAGAAACAAAAACCAAATAATGTTTCAATGTGTTTGGTTGTTGAATTTGTAAATCTTGATTTCGACAAAAAGTGAATTGAATATAAAGTGATTTATGTTTGTATAGATTTATGTAAAAGCAGGTGGAATAATAAAAATCAATTGCAGCTACAAAAATTTCCAATTCTAACTTCAAAATTAAAAATGGGAAGTACCCACCCAAGATCACTGAGTTGAGTGGTTAAGTCACTGATTTCCATGCCAGATAATCGAATTGCAGCCATTGTATCAGGAAGTTCCTCTCTTGCTGTATCCATAAGCTTTTCAAGTGATTCCGCTGCTCTCTTGAAAGCCTTCATTATTACATACACATTTATCACTATATCAGATTCTGAATTAAGCTATTCCAGAAATCATTATTTACGGCTACCAAACAAGGCTTACCAGAAGCGTGGGAATTGCAGAACAAAACAGCCACGTTGTACATATCGCTGTCTGCAGAAAATTGCAAAAAAATCAATTTGAAGAATCAACAAATTCAGTAACGGATTTGGATTCAGAGTAAGTACCACGACGGCGAGAGCTTGGAGAAGAGTGAGGTGGCGTTGGGAGAAGTTCCAATGAGAGAGGTGAAGAGATGAAGATCCAACGGTGGAGATGTAATGTGCCGGTTGAGGCGAGTGTGCGGTGAAAGAAGAAGAAGAAGAGAGGGATTGGGGAAGAGCGAGGGGTTTAGTAGTAAAAGAGAGGGTACGTTGTGAATGAGTGTTGGGGAAAGGATTCTTCAAGCTTAGACAAATCGGTGGTTTTGAACTTGAAGCTTCAAATTGCAGGGATCTCAACATCTCTGTTCCTCCTTGCACTCTCCGAAACTATTTCATTTCATGCAAACACAAGGAAAATTAATATTTATACATCTTAGAATTTTATCGTTTATTGAGGCTAGTTATTATAAATACACATATATTAACATAAAAAGCACGATAACCATCATAGAAAAACACTTAATGTTTTTGTATAAAAAAAACATTTTATGACTTTGTGTACTTCGAATTTTTCTCATTTTGCATTCAATTGAACAAGATAAAACTTCTACTCTTTCTTTTTTAACCTATGGGATAGATCTGAATAAGAGATTTAATTATTTTTTTGGACAAGACTAAGAGATTTAATTATAAAAATGAAAAGAAAAATATTTGCAAATATTAAAATTTAAATACATGTCAGAGCGTCTATATTTACATCAGCGTACTAACAACAGTAACATGTAATTTTTCTTATTGAATGAAGTGTAATTTGCAGATAAACGAATAACAAAAAAATGAATGATGTTATTTTAAGTACAGAAGAATAATATGTATAATCTACAATATTTCCACCATTCAATAAAAATGCATTGTATTTAAAGCGTTGCTAATCAAATTCTTGGCAAGCCACGCCTATAGCTTGCTAGTACTACTGAAACGTGATGAACAAAGCATTATTTCTTTACAATTGTGACCTTTTTATATCATTTTTAATGTGATGAACAAAGATATGTGACCCCCCACTAACTTAAATTAGTACTGCATGCTCACATCGCATTTGTCAAGGAAATTGTTTTGATGATACTGTACCAGCCATCTAAAAATTAATCCCCATGCGGCCATGCATCGAATCTAACCATATTGTTCTACTGCTGAATATGATGTTGTGGCCATCCAAGCCAACCTAGTGATTACTGCAAAGTTGTCTTGCTGAAAGAGATAAACTATAAGGAATTTGCTTCCCATTTACATCGCATATTTACAGCACAATACCCTCTAAACATTACGTAGCCTACAAAATTTCCCGAAGGCGATTTCTAGCCCATATGAATAACTTAACCACCTCGAACAGATTAACTCCTACCCAAACTACCCCCTTTCCCAGCCTCCCTCTATTTTTCATTACTTTTCCCCATTTTTTCCCCCTTGTTGTTCTTTCTCCTCCGGTTCTTGTTTCTCAAGTATTAAGAAGTTCATAAATAGGCAAATAATCTGTCACCGACCAACTCTCGTCAAACAGGAACCAAGCAAAGCATAAAATAAGAGCTCCTTAGCCTGTCTTCTCATTAGTTCTGCTAACATCTGTCACTGTAGCATTGCAAAAGAAACATCTCTGACAGTTCAAAAGATGCCTAGTTACACAGCCATAGCAAGACCTATGGGAACAAGGTGCAATCTGGGCATCCGCTTCACAAGCGTAACATATGCAGCATAAGTTATCATCAAGCTCTGTATCTACAACACTGTCCACTTCATCACGTTCAGACATAAGGCGGCAAGCAAGAAGAGTCAAGAAATTTTCTAACTGCTTATATTTTGCCACGTAAGCTCCCCCTCGACACGATCCATCCTGGGGAATGAAACATCAAAATGATGATAAACACGATCAATTTCACAGTATAAACTTCACTTCAATAAACTAGATCATTAAATCTTTGAAGATTGCGGAAACTGGAATCCTGACATGAACAGGGAAGAATCTGATATTTTATGACAGCTCTTTTTATTCATTTGAAATTATTCATAAAATGTTCAAAACGCTAAAACTCTATTGGTTACAAAAGAAACAAGATATCCATGTTTCATACTATAATACAGGTCCATAAAAATGTGAGGGACTTGTACCAATGAAAGATCAATATGATTCATAATGTATAACCTAGCAGTCCTATAACTAATATCTCCTTGAGGATTTTTCGAATGAATGCCAAATTTTTCAGGGTTATTAGCAATTAGTAGCACCGAGTTCAAACCGAAATAAGCAAACTAGACCAAATCGAATTTTCAAAATGTTCGATAATGAGTGCGTTTTGAATCAATCTAGGTGATCTACATACAAAGGCCTTTTAAATACTTAGGAAGAAAAAAAAAATAGAAGAGTGACAACAACTAACCCAGTTATAATCCACAAGAAATTGGAAACCATAAAGAACAGTATCTGGACAGTCCATGCTTAGCAAAACATCGACAAGATCATTGTTCTCTCGATACTCTGCCAACTTAGTAGCATCCAATATATTTAACATGATCCCTACGAGAGGCGCCAATATCATGCCTCGATTTACTTTCTCTGAAGATTGGCTATGCCGTCTAAGGGACCTGAGATTGAATAAAAAAGAAAAGGCAACCTCTCAACAAAAAAAAAAACAATGACGGAAACTATTTTCAACAAACCCACATGGTTCCAAATTCTCAAGAATCTTTTAAAGGTCATTTTAGGAGATAATAAGGTTGGACATCAGTCTCTCCAGAAGCAATATCAATATATCAAAGATGGATAAACAATAATTAAAATAAAATACTTCTGGTCTATAAGCTCAAGTTTAAGTCACAGGCTTGTAACTTACAATTCAAAGAATTCAGCATCGGCTGAAGAAGTCATGTGATTCAAGATAAATACAACCAACTCAGTTAACCTCCTGAGGTTTGTTTCTGGTCCAGACAGGAATGCTTGAGGAATCTCATGAGTGCAGAACTCCAAAATCCTTGCAAGATTACATGAAAGATCAAATATGACACCACATTTCTTTTGCTGAAACTCCATTACCTGTGAAATAAGTGTATGGAGTATAAATCAATGGAAAGAACTACACATATAAGTAAAACAGTAAACTATAAATTTGACCAGCAATGATTATGTTAATAGATTATAGATACAAATTCAATTGTATCCACGCAAGATGTCTTCCAAACCAAACTACAAGTTAGAATTAAAAAATTGATAAGCTACAAGAATACATAAAACTGAAATCCCAGACCCTGTGTATGTACTATTATAAACGCTGACTTAAAGCCCCCAGAATGAGAAGACAGAAAGAAACCAAGAACCAAATCCAATAAAGGATGGGAAAAAATACCATACCTGATACTTCTCTTGCATTTCTCGAACAGAAACTGAAAATTCTGTCATGGCCCAGCTAAGTGTATTAAATAGACGGTTTAGAAAAGATGAAAATAATCCTTCATCATTTATGCAAGCTTCTTTTAGCAACTTCTGCATTGCATCAAAAATCAAAGGGGAAAAACCTATATGGTGAGAAATCAATCCACGTAAATATTACTTGGTAACAAAAAGTGGTTGCTACATACTTGGAAAAGAATTGATGATGAAGATGATTCCCCGTTCTTTGAAAAACTAAAACCAGAACCCTTGCATAATCGCAGGAGTATGTTCGTCACCGGGATCCAAGATCTGTTATCAAATGCTGATAATAAAGCTTTTGGCAGCCTTTGGTTGGCTGCCTCGTTGCTCTCAAAAACTGCCAAATACTCTTTGTACTGCACCAGGACGGATATAGACTGGAGAAGAAGATCTCTAAGATCCGCACTTGATATCCTTGGATCATTGAAATGAGTAACAACAAAAGTGACCTGGCGAAAATGATATCCAAGCATAATAACTTAGAAGTTAGAACCGATGCTAGAAACACTCAACAACCTTGCTAAGGCAAGTTTACAAACATCGGGCATGCTGCAGCACAAATGACAGATTATTTGTAACATTCATATGTAAGACGGTAAATTCAACATCATGGCTTGTATAACATCCGCTCTTTAACAAAAGTTTGGTTTCTTTACTTCTTCCAAAACTAGTCAAACAACTTAGGATGCACCCAACAAAGAATTACATAAAGCAGTAGCAGCAAGACAATGCAAGTAATGGAAGGAACAAACTCTAAGCTCACATATAAGGCACTCATCAGGACATGCATGTGTAGAGGGAACTTCAAATAAAAGAGGGAACGTCAGAGAGAAGAATTAATCTTAGAGGGAGCTGGAGGATTTCAAACGGCCAGCGACAGAGCCTGGTTCCTATTAACACGTATTGCCTCTTCTTAATTTTTTCCGCTGCCCCATTTCCCCACCTTGTGTAAACCTTCAACACCTGTGGCCCTCATGTCTCATGGGGGACAAGCTGCTCATCTGGGTTTGTTGCAAAAGCATGGGCTCCGTCAGGCTACTTAGTAAGTGGAATGTTTCACCATTCAACAACTTAAGAATTGAAAATAAATCAGATTTACAACGACAAGGAAACACCCCAGAAGGATGGAAACGCCAAAATTTCTTTATCTGGACTGGTGGACAAAACAGAATCAAGGAGACTCACAAGAACCTCCAATTGAAAGGATTCCCTACTATTTAAGTTGGGTTGGGTGGGGGGAGCAAAAGAATCCTAAATATCTTGTGTAAAAGACCAAGGGAAAGCTAAATGACATCAAGGCTACCCTAACGCCTTCGAATAATGTCAATGATGGGATTCCTTATATGCTATTACCTAATCATCTAAGTACATAATAAATAAACTATCCCTTTCCTATATTGGTTGTTTCACAGTACAAATATTTCTAGATGCAGCTATTTAGAAGACAACATATGAGATCCAAAATATATGAATTGCATAAACAATTCCTCGCAGTTCTGAAGATTCAAATCTCATTCACCATAATCAAGTAATAAATATAAAGTAGACATTTACTCCCAGAACAAATCAAATATAAAAAAGAAAGAATGAAGTATCTGAAACTGAAATGTTGGAACATACAAATGAAACAAGTCCACGCTTGATCAAAATTGTGGACGGAACAAATGGAGGATCACTCTTCCGCAACACATGAAAGCAATCGACCTGTACGAAAAACAAATGTTACTACCAGGATATTTTCTCCCAAATTATAAGAAATGCTGTGAGAAATTGTAATAGCTGAACTAATATGCCCTTAATCAAATTAATGAGGCGGACAAAATATGTGTGATTCTCAATCAAAATTAATGCTTTTCTATCATGACCTTCTACCTCTGAGTCTCACCATAATGCGTCAGATATTTACTCTTAAAATCTATGATGGATAAGTACCACCAAAACCAAAAAAATGAAGTGTATAGAAGCAGATAACTGATAAAGATACGTGTTCTTTGAAGGTGAGTGAACCAAAACTGCTGTTAAATTTAAACCAGTGGAAAATGCTTATTTACCAAAGCTTCCAGATAATATTCAGGGGTGTAGATAAACACTGAATCCATATTGCTAAGAACCAGTAGCAGCTGGACAACCCACATGCACATTGCATACATTCCTCGCTGCTTCCATCGTGATAACAAAGAGATACGATACCTGTAAAGCAAGAGGTGGCCCCATAAAGAAACGCAGAATAAGGAAAGAAAAATTAAGATTGCTGGTTTTTTTAAGGAAACTAGTATTTGAGATTTGAGAAGGATAAAAAACTCAGACCGAAACAACACAGTGAAATATATTCTAATACAAAGTCTCAAATTTTTATCATGTCTACTTCATATGAAAGAGAGGTATCTATGTAGTATGAACTGTGTTACCTGAAAAGTTAAATAAGTAGTGAAGTTCTGAAGTCACCAGCATATGAGTATAGAGTAATAATTGATTAAGAATCAACAGAATAATCTAAAATATGGATCCCAGAACACAACTATTATAACTTAAAAGCATATTAAAAAAAGAGAGTGAACATCAAAATGATAGCACAATTATCAGAGCTGACGCAGGTTATTGCAAGTCATTGAACTTTCAGTACAACAAGTATTTTACTGAACATATGTATATACACAACAACAACAACCAAGTCTTATCCCACTAAGTGCGGTCGGCTACATGAATCAAACGACGCCATAGTGTTCTATCAAAGACCATGTCTTTCTCTAATTCATTTATCTCTAGATCCTTCCTTATAGTTTCTCTCATAGTTTTTCTAGGTCTACCCCTACCTCTAGTGATCTGACTTCCCTCCATCTGATCTACTCTCCTTACTGCAGAATCCATAGGTCTTCTCTCTACATGCGCAAACCACCTAAGTCTAGTTTCTACCATCTTTTCTACTATAGGTGCTACCCCAACTCTCTCTAATGTCAACATTTCTAATTCTATCCCGCTTAGTCTTACCACACATCCAACGCAACATCCTTATCTCCGCTACGCTTAGTTTATGTACATATACAAAACATACAAAAAATTGAAAGCACGCTCTTTCTGTTTTAAACATCCAAATCATTTTTCTATTCTTCAAAATTCTATCTTTAATCTTAGGGCCCAAAAAACAGAAAACAAAATAAAGTGAGAAAGGGGATGGTTTAACAGGCTTTTAAGCTAATCAACCTGAGAGCTTCTTATCAACTGTACTGTGAATATGTCTCATCAAAAATTTGAAAATAAAAGTAATAACAAAATCAAACTTTGTATCAAATACCGTCTCATAAAATCCGGTTAACATCAAGAAAATAAGAAGTTGAGAACATAAACTATACTTCAACCACTGCTGCTGAAAATTTCATTCTAATACCTTAAGGAAGTAGAAAGGTACTTGAGAAGCAAAAAGCTATGAGGGAAAGAATAAATAGTAAGGTAAAATAAGCTTAAATGCTACTTCATAATCTTACCAAGCGCAGTGCCGAACACAATCAATGACCTCTTCTCTATACTCATTACGAGCTTCTTTCAAATGCTTCAACTTTTCACCACAAGCTCGTTCTCTTATTTGCTTATCAGTTTCCTCCAATAGGGAGATTGATTGTGCCTGATGAGTCATGTAGTACGATGCCTGCAAAAACAGAAAGAATAATATTCTTATCTCTTTTCCATCTTTTCTTTATAATTTCAACGATATTAAAAATCAATTACATGATTGAAAATTTCAAAAATCAAACCAGCCAAAGTAAATTAGCCTTAGCAGAGTGAAACAGATTATTCTGGACTCATGGGCATATAGATATATAAGCATCTTATTTGACCACAACTCCTTTAACATTTCCTTTCACAAAATTTATAAAAAATTTGAGGAATTTCTGAGAAATTCAAGTCACTCACCATCAAAACATGCTACTCCCTTCAGTCCTATTTATAAGAGACAGTTAACTATATTCTTTTTTTTTTGTTCATAAATATAAGAAACAAATTGCATTTTAAAAGTGCATTAATTATTGAAATCATAAATATAAGAAACAAATTGCATTTTAAAAGTGCATTAATTATTGAAATTCTTTTATACCCCTTATTTTATTGTGAATTTAATTTTACCTACAAATTCATCTTTCCTATGAAAGTCTGCTTCATTGAATAGTTGTTAATGGTATTTTTGGAGAGTGGAGAGAGAAAAAAAGTTAGCATTAACGCCTTTGAATGTGCTTTCTTGGTCATTGTGATATCACAATAAATTTTGCCAAAATGATCTCACCTGCTTAAAATTTGGAGCAAGACCAACTTGATACAGCCATAACAGTGCATCAAGCAGCTCTTCTTCCTGCAGCGTATCCATATAAACATCAGTATCCTTGGGTACAGATTTCAGATGGTGCAATTGGCGGTAACCATACTCAGGTTCAGATTGATCACTGGAACTGGGTTTATCTGTTATCTCATCATTCAAACTCCCATCACTGCATTCAGCAGCAACATGAGCAGGTCTTTCTGGAATAGAGCTGCAATGGCCTCGAGACCCTTTGGCCAGGTATTTAGCAGGAACCTTCAAATTCCTTGAAAATTCAGAATCATAACTAGAACAGCAGCACGGCTTCTGCCTGGTTGAATGTGTCACTCTGGTTTCTTCATTATCCATGCAACCTTCATCCCATTGAACTACTTCCCTTTCATGATCAATCGTAGAGTGTAGCTTTGATAAATGGGTATAGGATCCCCCAAGCCTGGAAATATCAGTTCTATGAGGATCATTTTTCAAAAACAAGTGTATGGGAAAACTTTGTTGACCACCTCTATGAAGGAAACCAACATCTGCTTTGTAGCTCTTTAACCAGCCACAGATATCACCCAAGGCAAATCCTTCAGATAGAAAATGGAGCACAACTGTATAAATTGAAACAAGAACTGAATTGCTAGAAACTCCAGGCGGTGGGACATTTCTTTCTGCCCCTCTGTTCTTCAGTAGAAGGTTTTGTAAAAATGTCCTAAATACTGCTCCAGGTAATTGTGGAGGTGTTGTAGGCGGTATAAATTGTATAACTAAGCGACAGAGGTCCCGATGCTTCTCCTCAATCTACAAGTGGAAGAGGTATACTCAGAAAATTAAGGAAGCTATAAAAGTAACCAACAGCCCAATGGTTTGAAGAATATTGCCCTCAAATAAGAAAGAAATGTTATTCTTAAAAATTCAAAGAAACAACCTGATCATTTTCATTATATTGTTAAATAGTGAGCAAATTATCTGTATGATAAAAATGAGAGGGAGTATTGACAAATGGGAAAAAATTCTTTTAATTTATAGAAAACTTCCAAGGACATAATGTTTACCATAACCAATAAATCCTAATCCTTAGTCTGATGCTATGATCACATGGAAACATAATGGAGAAGATTATGACTTGATGTGAAAGTGACTTCATAATGAACAAGAATAACAACTGAATTAAAATCATAAGGAATAACATAAAATTCCCTATAAACTGATTAGACCACCTGATTAGGTCAAAAGGTCATGTTAAGTTGATGCATTTGACATCATAATCGATGGTAAACCAGTCCTATTTTTCTAATTTTCATTCTTTGTTTGTGTGTTCTTTGAACAATAAGAGTAATGTTACTACATCCATTAACCAATATAGGAGTAGCAGTAATAAGACGCAAAATAACTGAACAATAACATGTCGTGAGAAAATAAAAGACTCCACCAATGTACAATAAAAGAAGAATGTACTGCATGTTACTCTTCATATTAACTTTAAAAGCATTATCCCATTACTTCCTACCACTCTCATACTCCATCAGTATGACAATGCCATGGATAATTTTAATCATTGTATTGAAAAAATTCAACTCGGTTATAATAACTAAAAATGCAGCTAGGTCACCGAGAAAAATAGCGTACCTTGCTGATTGACTCCGACAAAGCTGTGGTTGCCAACATCATGTTACCTTCACAACATGCATCTTCACATGAACCAGGCCACCAAACAGTAGGTATCATGGAGTCAAGATCCTGCTTGTTTGGAGTTTTTTGTGACATAAAACCTTCAAACAAAAATTCAAAATCTGGTGATTTCCACCAAAGCACCATAAGTTCCTCTCGTCTTAGTAGATGACATGCCAGTGCTAGGTAACAATATGATCCAGAGTAAGGACATTCAGTCAAAACTAACTGTGCCATTTTGCAACCGCATGAAAGTGCATTTATGATGTTTTCAAACAGCATGTGTGATCCTTGAAATTGTAACAAGACTTCAACTACTTTATCCATGCTTGAATAGTCATGGGGTGCATGCAATTCAAAAACTTCAAACGTGAAGGACATCAATGGACCCCAAACCATATACTCTGCTTGTCCAACATCTTCTTCAAGTATACAGAATAATTCTTCACAAATAGCATATGAGACAGGACGGAAAATTTCTTCCAATGAAACAAACCTCTTTGCTCTTCTCAATTTCTGTGCTAAAGAATGTTCAGTTCGTTCCACTGAATGCATGTCCAACAGCCTTGACCAGCACTGTAGCAATCGTGTGACAAAGTAGCTCTTAGAGGGAGGAGCCTGAAGAGGACGGTAGCCTTCAATTGCGTACTTGAAGGGTCGAGCACCAAAGTTCAATTCACATCTTTCACCCTGCGAGAGAGAGATTGCTGGATGATAACCAAAACCAGGACCCATTTTTCGAATTCCTTGGAATGCCACCCCAAGTGAATTGCCATTCCTATAGAATAATATTTCGTCTCGGTCCAAATCTATGCAACATCCGATGACATCACCAACCACCCATGACTGACCATACGTCTCAGCATCCTTGTTCCACTTGCTAACTCGTCTCCCATCATAGGCATACGAATCATCGGCATCACCAACACCTTTATGGTCCGTGAAAGGGCAAGAAACAGTGGCCCAACCAATCTGCTGTATACCAGATGTTTCTAACATAACTTCATACATCCATTTTCCTTTCCAAACACATGTATTTGCCCTCACACTACTGAACATTTCCAAGCTTTCGACAAGTAAAGGTGACTTGATGATTTTAATATCACCACATATGCTGGACTCATCTAGGCCTACAACATCCGGTCCACATATCATATCTCTTTCACTAAAAGAATCACCTGATTTTGCAATATATCGTGAAAAAACATTCTTAATGACAGAACGGATAAAACTACTGTCAACCGGACCATCCAAGGAATTCAACGATCTGTTGGGGAGACCAAACACGTATTCAAGTGTTCTTTCCACCGACTGTTCACCTAAATCATCACAACAAGAAAGTAGTCTAGTATTCGGCAACTTTTTCTTATTGTCGTCGCCATTTAATATAACAGCCAGACCAGCTGAAAAACCTCCAAGTCGCGGACTATCTTCAGCCATTTCTGAAGAGAGCCAAATCACTATCCCTCAACTATCCCAAATTCAGCTGAAAATTTTTCCAATTTCAAATTCCACTAAACTCAATCTTGCTTGCTAGATATATATCCGTGATGATCCATGTTACAAACAAAATTGTGAAATCACTAATATGAAATCATAACAGAAAAAGAGGAATATATATAAAAAAAAAATTGCTCAAAATTTACAAAAAATGAAAACAAATTAAAAAACTAACAACAAATCAGAAATTATTCAAAAAGGAAACTACATGAAGGATTGAAGATTTGAGAAGAACGAAAATGAGCGAGAAATTGAAGCAGGAAGCGTGAGGGTTGTTAAAATAAAATGAAAAGGATTAAGAGGTGATAATATTAATAATTAACTAAACAATAAATTAATAATTAATATAAAAAAAGGGATATACTTACAGAAAGAGAGTTTGATTTCATGGTGATGGAAATGGCGGCGGAAGAATGTTAGGGTTTTGTAAGCTCCATTTCAAATGATTCGATTCCATTTTTTCTCCCAATAATTCGTGTGACAGTAACACTGTAACAAACAACAATTGAACGTGGAAATTTCTTCTAGGAGGAGAGAGAGAGAGAGAAGTCGTATTTGATTTGATCTTTTTTTTTATAATAATATTAAAAAATAAATAAACGAAAAACGAATGTGTTAATAGTAATATTTTGAGGAAAAAGTTTGGGAACGAAGTAGACGGCGAAAAGAAAACCCGTTTGGCGCTGACTCTAACCCTAGTTGCGGGAAAGGACTAGTGACTGACACGTGTCGAAAAGTGGGTGAATTAACCGGTTGGGTTGGTGACTAGGATGATGACTTGACGTGTAGTGGCGTGGTACTGGAATAACAGGGGCCATCCGTTGCAGGGGTGGACAGGACTGTGTTGTTTATAGATCAAATATGAATCCTACAACAGTGTTTCTTTTCGTGAAAAATATGAGCTCGTGTTATCTTACTTTCTTTTATCTGATGAATATACACTAAAAAAAAATCCAACACAATACAGACAACACCGTATGTTTATACGATATTTTTCCTCCTTTTTTTTTTTTTTCTTTTAATTTTTTATTCAGACTCTGTCTTCTCTCAGTCCCCGTCCCTCCCCCTGCCCAATTAGATCTAGAAGGATGGTGGTGATTATAGATGACGGCGGCGGTTGACGAGATCTCAATGACGGTAGGGAAGACGAGATCTGAACGCGTCGTTTACGGTGGGGGAGGGCTGTGGTTAGAACGGCGGTGGGGGTGAAAGGATGGTGGAAGAATGGAGTTCTGCAGTCGCAAGAAAGAAGAGGTGTGTGGTGGATTTACAACAATAACCCTGATTTAAGGTTGAAAAGTCCAAAATGTCCATGGTGTCTGTATTGTGTTAAGAAAAGTGTGTTTAGTTATCATTTCTCTTCTTTTATATTGCACGGTTTTTAGTTAATTGAACAACCGTTTGGTTCACAACGTATGAGACAACCATAGTTTACAAAGAAAAAAATATGTATTTGCACAAAAACCAAAGCAATAGAAAGATAAAATAAAAAATGGTTAAATAAGTTTTTCGTCCTTATAAATATAGCGAATTTTGATTTTAGTCCCTAAAAAATTAAACTGAATGTTTTCATCCTCACAAAAAAATTTATTTTGTTTGAAAACATTCAGTTTAATTTTTTAGGGACTAAAATCAAAATTCGCTATATTTATAGGGATGAAAAACTTATTTAACCCAATAAAAAATAATTTGAGTATGAGAGAGAAAGTTGTCGCAATAGTTATCACAAAATGGATGTTCAGATATCACTTCCCTTCTCAATATGTTATTGGTATCGGTCAAATATGTTTTATTAGTCAATTTAAAATAAATTCTTTATGTATTTTGACTAGAATAACAAAATTATTATTATCCCTCAAAAAAAAAAATTATTATAGCACAGGGTTTAAAAAGAAAATTTGACCGAATTAATTTTTTCTACTCAACTAAGAAAGAAAAGTTAATTGGCTTTAATAAAAACTTTTTATTACGATAGTAATCATGTATAGTATAGTGGTATAATATACAATATTATATAATGGTATTTGATTCAAAAATAAATAAAAACTTTTAATAGTAATTACTCTGGTGCGACAATTTGTTAAGTATAGTTTATTAACAACACTAGCATTCATCAAGGAGACATGTTTTAGGATGGACAAAACTAAAAGGGTTCACACAATGTTTAAAATAAGACAAATGGACAATACTTCGGAAACATAGTGTTGTGAATTTGAGGTCAAAATATTGATACACTAGACAGGAGTTAAATATATGCCGTGCTTAATATAACTCTTGCCTTCAATTGGGGTTACTATTTCAATACATAAAAAAATATTGCATTTCTTGAGACTCGAGACTAGGATAATTTATAAACAACACGCTCCTCAACCGAATAATATATCTTTTAGAAACAGAAAAATCGCAAGGGCTAACAAGGCTAAAGTGGAGTTGAGGTTGGAATAGTAAAAACAGGGTTTAACTACGCGTTCGGTCTCTTATCGTCATTTTATGTTTTAAGTTAGTCACATGTATTTCAAAAGTTTTAAGTTGATTGTCCCTTACATTACTAATGTCAACATAAGTTCGTCATTTCTGTCAAATTTTAGTTATCTCTATCCAAAACGTTCATATGACACTCTTAAGAGCTAAATGAATAAGGTAAGGGGCCAACTTCAAAATTTTGAAACATAGAAAATAAACCTAAAATAAACGCAATGAACCAAACATACGTTAAAATGAAAGATATTTTATTTTTTTGTTTACTAATAAAAGATATTATGAATAAGGTATCTGCCTATTTTATTTTTAAAATAAAATAAAATGAATAAGGTTTGTTTTAGCCAAAGCAAATGACGACCGGAGTGTCATTGATTCCTTTGATCTAAATCAAAATTGGAGTACCCTCGATTTTCTTACACTGAACATAACTTGTACTTTTTTAAGAACTCAACTTCATGTGATGTTCGTCCATTTTAACTGAGTTTCAATTCACTGTTGTAAATTAAGTCACAAGAAAGTGATGAAATGTGAGAATCTTCTCGACATTAAGATGAACTAGTTGGAAAGCGAGTGAAGTGAAATAATATATCAACTCGTGGAGGACAATGCTCTTTATGATTGTGCGAAGATCTGTTTGAACACATTGCACATTTGATAGGGAGCACTACAGTAGTGGCACCAATGGCTTAAGATAATAGGACTTTGGCTTTGTTTGAGATGGCCATTCTGCTTTCTAAATCATTCAAAGTGCGTGATGGGCATTACTCATTAGGACTTGGTTGGTCCTGCTGAACAGATACCGTTAAATCCTCCTTTTCTTTTTATTCTCTTTTCTAGTGACACCTATGTTTGATCCGTAAAAAATAAATGACTGAATTTGACAATTTTGGTTGTATTGTGTTTATTGTAAAATTGTTTCATGGATTAGAGAAAATTGTTCAATACCATAAAAATTTGTTCTATATTGTGTTGTCTTGTATTGTTTTGTCCGATACTTATTTTTAACATATCAAACACACCCTTATGAACACATTACATCTACAAACTAGTCATCATCAAAGCAAAGGTTGCATAGACATGGATATTTGGTATGTTGCATGTGGATTCAAATCCACAATTCTACACTTCTAAACATTTAGATCATGCAACTTTCGCTGTTGAGCTCTTTATTAGATATGAAATATCAATGACACGCTAAAATAATTTCAATTCTCAATTTTGCATGGGGTAAAACCGTTGGTTAACGCGGTTAACAAAGTCTGTTAATTTATTACTAATTTTGGCTTTACAATTGGAGGTGAGAGGAGGTGCCAAAGATCAGTCATAGACAGAAAGTACAAATTTTCGTTCATATTTGGATTGTGAAAGCAAGGTAATTAGGAGTTGGGAAAAGGGCTATACTTGGTGTGATAAATGTAACTTGCTATTCTAAATCATGTGAGAAATCTTAGAATTGTTACCCACTCTAACTGTGATTTATTCTATCAATTAAAACATTTTTATCCTTCATTCTATAAGGATTACCCATCATATCATATCAAAATCATATCATAATAATTTAATAATATCTTTGTTCTTTGTGACAATATCTTGGGAAAAGGTTTTTTAGATACTTGTTTTAGTTAAGTGCGGTTATCCCGAAACAAGCAGAACAGTAACTTAAACTTGAATCTGATGAAAAGTTAGTTGTGGGACTGATACGGATTCAAGTATCAGTTGTAGCAGAATTGATCAACCTTACAGGGATCTACACAATTTTCCAGCTGCAATGACATCTCAGACAATACAGTTATAGATCAAATATTTATTTATTTTTATAATAGATCAAATTTTTAAAATATAAAAAGAAAACGGTGTATAATACCTCAATAATAGTGTAACTTTCAACATTACACCATAGGAGATAATAAATAACAAAAATGAGCCAAACAAAACAAGCTGTAGGCAAATACAATTGAGGTGATGGTGCCTTGTAAGTTGGCTTACCACAAGTTAACCTGCTCTTGGTATTATACATAAATATTTTCCATGACCAAACAGTGTTTTACAATTCTGATCCTTGGTCATCAAACACCTTCGACATAACTGATCCTTGGTCATCAAACACCTTCGACATAAAATGGTCTTTCCATTGACCTAAGCTAGCAAAAGGCAAAAGACCACAACACAATGGTAGAACCACAAGCAAAATAGCGTAGAACAGAAACCGGCGAATCCAATACTGGACAATTGGATCCCCTTTCTTTGTCTGCAGTGTTGTGATTGGTCCATGAAGGATTGCGTACAAAGCGGATGTCCAGCATATAGATAAGAAATGCACCAAACATAGAATCTCCCAATATAAGAGCCAGATGTAACCACTCCCTCCCAGTGTGTCTATACACATGGTTCCACAATAGCCACAACCGATTCCTAGCATCAATATGATGAAAGTAACAGGCATAGTTTGTGATGACAATGTTGCTGACCGCTGGAAGAGCAAATATGCAACTATGATAATCATTAAGAAACCAAACACCATTCTGCTCACAACTCGAACTTGACACAAAAAAACATGCACACTTGAATTTAACCAGGTCACTGACTTTGGAGTCCACCAGTAGGAAGGTTCCTAAAATAGAAAAGCACCGTTAATATTTCCAAATTGAGCAAAGGAAATGCTAAAAAGTGCTGTCATAATTATCTCCTATTTTACATAATATGCACCTTAGTTCTTAAATTAGATTGGAAAGAAAAGAAAGTAAATATGATAAGTAGAATATTTGATCATGTATTTAAAAAATGAAAAACTAAAAGGAAAAAAAAAAGCATATAAACAAATACAATTTATTTTGAGAAAGTGGGACATGCACCGTCGGTGTAAACTAATATTGCACATTCATAAGAATTTAATATTTGCTATTTATTTTTTTTAAAATGGTTATAATATAGGCTTTACATGACAATATGATGGATTTTATTGGATGACATTGTAAAACTAGTTTACACCGTCAGTGCATCTTCATTAAACTCAATTTTTTTCAAAATAATATTTCAATGATATGGCCCCTATCAGTGATCTTTCAAATATGATTTCTTTTCTAAATAAAATTTTAATGAAACATCCCTTATTAGTTATTTTCATCTTGCAATAACAAAAATATTATAATTGCCTGAAGCATAGAATAAAATTGGAACGGGGAATAGAAAAATATTATACTTGCCTCTTCTGGAGTACATGATTCAGCAGCTTCATTAATCCGTTCAAAGTTATAAACATAGGCACCATAAAAAAGTGAGGATGACATAATGAATAGACCAGCAATAAGACAGTCTATGCACTTCTTATTTAGTTCACCATATCTCGTATCTTCTAACTGAGTCTTAAACTTTTCAGCTTTGAAAGATGTCTTTGATATATCCACAGCTAACTTGGATCTCTGCAGATCATTTAAATCGTATCTGAGAGCCAATTCTGTCTCTTTCAATTTCATTTTTTTCATTGTAAGACCAAGTTCAACAGTCTTGAGGTCATTAGAACGGCATTGCTCCATAATAGACTTCTCAAATGTACTGGTCACTGGATTATTAACTAAAGCTCCAGAAGAGGGTGGAGCGAAACAAACCATTTGGTTTGATTGTCCACGCAAAGCAATATCACGGGTAACTGACTCCATGTGGAAGTTATCCCCAACCTCTTCACGACTAATTGATTGATCTACGATTTCCGCGTGTGCGTGTGACAGTAGCCCTGGTTGATCATCCTCAATAGCAATATCACGTGAGCAATCTCCTCTGATGAACTTAGAACTTGGAATTTCCAACCTCATATTATTCAATTTATTCCCTTCATTGCTAGCCGATGATTCATAAATTAATCGAAGAGTACTCAAAGTGCTATCAAAAGATTGCTCAAAGTTCCTTGTCAAACCATCTAGCTTGTCTCCAAATACCTGTGGCGGGATAGGCAGAAATCAAAACAAGCGTCACACGGACATCACCTCAACAGGATGAACTTTGCTTACATCGACAAGAAATCTGCCAGGGAAATGCAGTAAAATCACAATCAAGGGATGAATTAACAATTGATGTCTGGCTTACACTGGATAGAGATTCTTGGATCGCAGCCGTGCACATCTACAAGGCAGACAAACAGTGGAACGGTCAAGACTCAAATCAAAATTGAATTGAATTTCGGCAGATGACAAAGATGCATATAAGGACAGCCCAAATTTTTTTATAACGGTTACGTGGTTATCAGTAATCAATAATAGATTACTGTTGTACTTTCCCTAAACATCACTGTTTTAACAAGAGTTTAATTTTGATACACTGTCAACAAACAACAACCAATAATACGTTTGACTTTAGAAGTAATTATGATTCAGAATCAAATGTTTAGAATCATCTAACGATTTGGATTGATTGACAATGTAAAATGTTTACATGGACAGTTTGGACGAATTAAATTCATTGTAACAACGATTGTGCATAAATCGGAAACAAATTTCGTTAAAACTAAAACTCTGGTTAAAACTTAAAACTTAAAAATAAGGAAGAAAATTACCGACGAAAGATGATCTGGAGACACACTCTCAGCTGCTGCATCTCTTCTGTACAACACCTAAAAACAAAAGCTTTTCATGAACAAAATCAATAAATAACTGTACCAATTAAAAAAAAAACTTGCCAGAGTCTATTGTTTTAGTGTGTTTGGTTTCGCAATTGAATAGCCAAAGTACTTCCAGACACATAAAATTGGTTTTGAGTTTTGACTTGTCTACATAATGTCAATTGAATTTGATTTTGCCTCTAAAATTGATTCTAACTTGAAGCTTGAAGCTACTACAATTGTAGTTTTGGGCTCAAGACATGATTTTTACACTCATAAACAACTTCGCATTCAACTAGCTCTTAACTAAAGTCAATTCATTCAAAATCAATTTTTGTAACCGCAAAACCAAACACACATCACATTATAATAGCTCCCATAATACAAATAACATCGTGATATAAGAAAAAAAGATAACAAATTTCAATAAAGCATCAATTTTTAAGCTTTCAGACATCACGCAATACAATAATCATCATAAATCAATAAACTTTAAAAATTAAAGCTTTAACGGTGCCGTTTACCTGAGCCATGACAGCGGCGACCGACATTCCAAGAGGAAAACCGATAGCTGCGACATTATTACCCCTTGTGCGACGAACAGAGACTCTAGGGTTTCGTCGTTTGCACGCTATTCCCTTCCCTTTAACTCTAGTTCTTTGTAATTGTGATGAACTATACGAATTCGTTTCGCAAATTTCCAAACCTGCCCTATTCTTGGAACAAGTCTCGATCTCAGCCATTGGGGTTTCAATGAAGAGAGGAAGCATCCATGAAATTTGAAATTGAAATTTTGGAGCGCCCAACGTTATAGAGATGAATTAATAATAATCATTAATTAATTATTAATAATGAAGAAGAACGCGACACAGAGAGAGTGTTGTGTTGTGTTGGTTTTGGGAAGCGTTGTGTTGTGTTAGATCGCGTCAGTCTTGTGTTACTTCTGTTCGTTGAATTTGTTTTGTACTTTACCGCTTCATCATTACTCTATCTCAATCAAACTCATATGTACTTTTTTTTTTTTGTGCATCG
>Ga0228711_1000244_pt1 | contig 57882 bp, 28 predicted proteins | sample MedpolnodulmetaG_2_FD_177996 | JGI IMG/M metagenome (GOLD analysis project Ga0228711, IMG submission 177996) | Root nodule microbial communities from Medicago polymorpha collected in Santa Monica, California, United States - brown nodules | ecosystem: Host-associated > Plants > Roots > Nodule... | reverse complement strand
GTGAAAATAAAGCAAAAATTATTTGGTGTTGTGAGTGTATGTTAACAACCATAGAACTTCACTATCTAATGGTTGAAAAACAATATTTTCACTTAACGTAAAAAAAAAAAACAATATTTTCACTTGCCTACCGTGGGAGACCTATCAAGCTCTCTCACCCTAGACTGAGCCATTTTTGACCGTCAAAAATATAAAACTCCATATTTAATTCATACTTTGTTAAAAAATTCTAATTTTGTTGGGAGAGATTCTTATAATATTATAAAAAAAATTACAATTTTTTTTTCAAAAATATGAATTCTACATATGAAGAGAGACAAAAAGTGAAGATAAAAAACTTTTGGGGACTAAAAGTTGAAGAAATTTTTTAAAGGACTAAAACAAAAAGTTAACATATTTATAGGGATAAAAAATATATTTAACTCTAAACATTTGTATTGATAACAATAACCCAAAAAAAATCACTAGAAATTATTTGTAACATATCATATCATCTAATGGTTATGAACATACATATATGCCGAAGAGAAGTATTATTTGAACAACCATTTGGTTGACAATTTATGGGACAACCATAATTTACAAAAAAAGTATATGTATTTGCACGAAAACCAAAACAATACAAAGATAAAAAAAATAGGGTTAAATATGTTTTTGGTCCCTATAAATATATCAACTTTTCGTTTTAGTCCCTCTAAAATTTTCCTTCAACTTTTAGTCCTCCAAAAAAATTTCATCTTCACTTTTGGTACCTCTTTTAAAGTAAACTCATATGTAAAATTCATATTTTTGAATAAAAATTTTCACAAAAATTCATAATATTATAAGAATCTCTCCCAAAAAAATTTAGAATTTTTTAACAAAACATGAATTTAATATGAATTTTTATTTTTTTATGGTTAAAAATTCATATTAAATTCATGTTTTGTTAAAAAATTATAATTTTTTTTGGGAAATATTTTTACAATATTCTACACATTTCATTAAAAAAAAAATACTAAAATTAACTTTAAAATAGGGACCAAAAGTAGTGATTGAAAATTCTATAGGGACTAAAAGTTGAAGGAAATTTTTAGAGGGACTAAAACGAAAAGTTGGTATATTTATAGGGACCAAAAACATATTTAACCCAAAAAAATATAATGTGAATATGAAAGAGACAATTATCACAAAATGAATGTCCATATATCATTCTATTTCAAATTCTCCTCGCAAAAGTAACAATAAATGACAACCATTTTATCGTTGCAAGTTAGAAAAATAATAATCATAAATGTGAAACATGCTTTAGAAGTCGAGGATAAGAATCAATATTTGTCCTTGTAATTGTAATGATGGGTTGAGCCAATTTGGACTCCAGTTGATTTATTATTGGAAGCAAGCCATATTATAAACATGTGCAATATTTGTGTGTGGGTTTATTAAAACAGAAAATATAAGTCTATAAATAATAAAAAGACACTTGACCAAAAAAATAATTATAATAATAATAATAAAATGAAACTATTTGTAAAAAAAAAACGATACCACATTTTGGTGCATGTAGTCATTTTTTCTTCAAATTTTAATATTTATTTTGATAAAAAATAAAATTGGTCAAGTTTATTTTGAATATTTAATTCACAATTTTGTTGTTTTTTTATTCAATCAAATAATGATTTTTTTTGAATAATCGCATAAAGACAAGGTTATCATAATCATTTGTCATTTTTTGTTTGACAAATTATAAATTTTAACATTGCCAGATGATTGAAATTTTGAAAAATAAAAGTGATAAAGTAATGTCAAGGTTATCATAATGTCAAACGAAAACCAATTGTAATCATAAACTTCATCTAGAACGATCCTTAAAAAAAAAAAAATAAACTTCATTTTTCACCCACCCACCAACATATTTTTTTATGGTGTCTGAGATTTGAACTTCGGACCTTACATATTATATATTATATATTATTTCTGCCAATTGAACCAAGCTCACAAGGATCCATCGACAGACATATATAAGAACGAGAACCGATTCATTCTCCTCTTAAAAAAAAAACAGTCCATTCTATCTCCCGCAGAATTTTCCACGCCCCAAATATAAATACAAGTCTAGAACCACTAATCACGAACTTCCATTATTTCTTCAAAAGCAACCTCACTAGCTTAATATAACAGGAAATCATGGCTTTAAATTTTATCTCACAAAGTGAGTTACCCCTTAATGAAAATGATTCACAAGATATGGTTATATACCAAATTCTTAAGGAAGCTAATGAACTTAGCAACACAATGGTGCGAGAGAGGCACCAAAATGGCTTAGAACAGAGCAAGAGCATTAGAAAGAAGAACTACAGAGGCGTAAGGCGTCGACCGTGGGGGAAATATGCAGCAGAGATTCGTGACTCGAAACGAAATGGAGCTAGGATATGGCTTGGTACATTTCAAACAGCTGAAGAGGCTGCAATTGCTTATGATAAAGCTGCTTTCAGAATGAGGGGTGCTAAGGCCTTGTTGAATTTCCCACATGATTTTTCTGCTTCTATACAATTGACTTTAACGTCCAAGAGTGATTTGAGCTCAAGGAAAATAATCAAATAAGGACTCTCAGTCAAGTGGTGGCAACTCCTGTTCAATTTCTTTTAGGGCAAGTACTCCATACTCCATCAGTTACAAAATATAAGAAAAAATGAGTCAAATAAAATTGTTTTATTTGGTTCAAATTCAGAAAACACTATAGCTGCTTGGGTGCTAGGGAAATATTGTTAAAGTTGTGTTTATTGTTTAAGTGTTTACATCTAAGTTAAATTTGTCATATGAACTTTTCAATTTTCAATACCCTAATTAATTATTGTTTACAATTTTCTTAATATATGTGAAATGACGTTAATTTGGGACGGAGGGAGATTTTGTTGTTGTTAATCCTCTAGTTCTTAAGGGAAGGGGCTCTATTAATCCGGAGTTCGATCAGTGAAGCCAACAAAATGTTATGTGTTATAGATCAGGCTGAGACTCATTTCTTCAACAGGCCGGATCCCCTCAAACTACTAGCTAACACATATTTTCACATGGATTTGCCTTAAATGCATTGGATCAGGGCCGCTCAAAGGAATCTGAATTGTCCATTCCAGATCCTATGTCAATCTTTTCTAGTCTCCTTACATGTATCCCATGAGACAATTGTTCAAACTAGGGTTTTAGGGTCCTGAAACACAAACTATCAATATAAATGCAAACTCATAGCCTCTATTTGGATATACACTTTTCTACCCTAAAAACCTCACATTCCTCTACCTTATTACTTGATTGTCAAAATATTTGCAGGTGCACCATCCCCTTCAGTGAGACAGAGTTGTTGTTCAAGTCCTTCACCCTTGTTCTGTCACCACTCTCCCTCATGACAGAAGATCTCAAGTTCGGTTCGGTTAATATATAAATTTTTGGATGCTTACCAAATCGTGGATTTTACTTAGGCTTATACTACTTCATATTTAAAATTTTAAATTCTTTCGTTGGTTTTTTAGAGAAAGACGAAATGACAATAGTCATTAAAAACACACACACAAATGGATAAACCAGGGTTGAAAATCTGATCACAACGTTTTGCTTAACCATTTTGACATTTTTATCATATGAGGTTGGACTTGTGGACTTTCGTTGCTTTTGTTGGTGACTTTGCAGATTGTTGGTTTAAGCTTCGGTTTTTAAATTGTAAATTTTCTTTAAAAAAAAAAGTAAAAGAGTAAGTAAAACACACAGGGAATACGTTTGTGTGGAGAATAAAATAGAGGAAATTTGAACTCCAATCTTCTCAGCCATATTACAAGGTTAACATTGATCTTGTTCGTCTGGTGAACAATTCTTAGGGCAATATTGATACTATATTTATTTGAGACTGTGATGGTTTTTCCTAACCGTTGCTACCTACAATATTCATGTTTTGCCTGATTATGATGTAACATAGGTGTTGTTTTTGAATTTTCAAACTGTTGTATTTGAATTTCCAAATTCTAAAATGAATATCTACCAAAGTTGCTACTGTTGAGTCACGATCAGGTCGCTCTCTTTAAGACTTTTCGTGGCACTGCCCAAAATTGTGTAAGACAGATTATCGACCATGCCGCCTCCAGGATAAAACAAGTCCAGCTACAACTATGCGGTTAACTACTGTAGAAAACTGTTTGAGAATTACACCTCAAATATGGTCCTAAACCACTCTTTAATACTTAAACCACTTTAATATGATACTGTTACCACTCTATTATGGTGTTGAAACCACTCAAATATGGTGTTACCACCATTCTAATTATTAACTTCTCCAACTATGATAATATGGTTTTACACCATTCTAACGTATAACTTCTTCAAGAATCGAAGAAGAATATATTTTAAGATCATCCATAATTTTTGAAGGGACATTATACCGAAAAGGGAACTATGATCTTAAATTATTATTTATTCCGAAAGACATAAAAATATCGAAGGGACTATGAACTTAAGACCACTTTTAATTCCGAAGGGACATTAAACCGAAAATGGACTATGGTCTTAAGAACACTCTTAATTCCGAAGGGACAGAAAAAGGAGATGAAGAGAAGAAAGACTCGGCAACACAAGTCAAAAAAGTGAGAAGAGAGAAAGAGTTTCCGAAAACTCAATGAAACGTTTTGGTGTGATTTTTGAACTAAGTGAGCTCTCCTTTTATAGGGAGAGTTTGTAACTAATTTGGAGAAACTTAAGAATTAAGTAAACTTAAAAATTAAGTAACCTACAGATCAGCTCAAGTAACAAACTAATCGGACAAGTTCAAAAAGAAACAAACCCACTAACGAAGGAAAGATAAAAAATTCAGTTGGATTCTCAATCTTATCACAACAAACATAACCTAAAATTATGGGGAAGTGATATCCATAGATAAAGAATAATTATTATTATTATTTTCATCATTATCAGGTATTTATGTGGGACCCCCACATTCTATTTTTTTAATTCACATAACATTAGATCAAAGTTTAATAATTTGGTGTTTAATGTTCCAACCTTCCAATTTCTTTCCATCTTCACACCAATGTTCCAACAATAGATTTTGGGGTTTAATTCGTCCAACTCTTCAATATTTGTTTGGCTTGATCTTTCATAATATTGCGATGGAAGTGTCAACCTATTCGTAACAAGTTCTACTTTGGGATAGTGATTGATGATTGTCCAAATTTAAGTGTGTAGAATTATTTCAACAAAAAAAAAATGTGTAGAATTATGAGTTACAAAAAAAAGTGTGTAGAATTATGAGTTTTTTGATATCTATATGAACGATTAGGACAAAACACCTCATCAAAATCAGTGGTAGTTTTTTTATTGTGTATATTTGTAACAAATTGTTTCCATCACCACTTTTTAACACTATCTTCGTGATCATTCTGTTAATAAATACGTAGCTCATAGCAAATTGCCCAAGTAAAAGTAATTAATCACTCCCATAATCCTGAAACACAAATATACCCAGTTTATTTTCTAGCATGCATGCCTTCCAAACCTGCCTATTTTTGTAGTAGGTTGTTCATTCACAAGTGTAAATACTTGCAACAAGAATGCGGCACAAAGTGCTCTTGGTTCTGTTTTTTCCTTCAAATTAATGCTTTTTGGTTTCAATCATTATCAGCATAGGTCCATTGCATGTACCTTAATGGACAAGGACATGTTGTTCCTACTTGAAACCAGTAAATTCGGCTTCTGTTGGTAAAAATGATCCTACATTAATCATCACTTTCATCACACACAAGCTTCGTATGTCTAATTTAAGGTGCGGTGAAATGAACAAAGTGAATTAACAAGTAAGTGAAAAATGTGGTCAAGAAAATAAACACCAAAAATGAGATGTACTATGGTCCACATGGAGCAATTAAACCGGACCACATGACCAGTTAGTTGTTGTCAACACAGAAGACCAACTAATTTAATATTATTCACTTTGCTCTGTCTTTAAACTGCTTCTAGTAAGTTTATATAAATTCTCTAAAATAATAAAACTAATAGATGCAAAGCTTATATGTAGCAAATAGAGTTTTCTATGTCCATTTTTTATTGCAAAAAATGAATACGTCTCTTTAAAAGTTGAGATGAATTAGTATTCATGACCCTAAATGACATATTTAACATCAATTATCACTTCTTATAATAGAAGCCGAGTATCAAGTGAGGATAATAAAATCCAGTTAAGGTTGAATCGTTTAGGAGAATTTAAAATTTTGACCGAAACAAATCTTATTTTACCCGATTTCATATATCCTTCAACCACACTTCGGATTATTGGTACTCTTTCTCTCTTTAACCAACTCTAGCCATCATCTTAGGTCTACTCCAGATCATTTTCATTATCATTTACTAAAAATCTTAATGTGTGTTATCCAATTTGTAGGGTATCAATAACACACTGGTGTAGTGGTAACAGACCAGTTGTGTCTACCTGCCATAGTTTGGGCACTCCATTATTAAAATTAGCTTAGTATTTCCATAATGCAAATTATAATTCATGATCTCATATGATATATATTACGAATCATGGAATCGTAGGAAAGAAGATCATAATAATCAGAAGCAAAAGAATATTCATGAAGGAGATACTTAGAGAGTCATGTAGAATGAGTATAGATTGATAAAAAGAATGTACAGAGTACAATGAAGAGAGTATTTATAGAGGTGAGTTGGAGTAACTAACTCCCTAAATACCTAACCAACTTGTCAACTCTAGTCAACCTATCATCTAACTCTACTTCATTCGTAATTATAACCTATAAATACTAAAATTTACCATTTAGTATTTATACGTTATAATTAGACGTGAAGTACTTAGTGTGATACATTTGGTAAATTTTGTGGAGGCGTTAGATTAAAGAGATGTTTATCCGATACTTCAATTTTTTTTAGGGATTATTCGATACATCAATTAAAAGTAAAAATAATTTATGTGTATAAGCAGTATACATTTTGGTGCATAATTGAAAGTTGTTGGATTAGATACGAAGTTATAGAATAATTCCAAATGAATTTTTGTTTTTTGTTTTGTTTTTGAGGGGATCCCAAATGAAGTTAAAATTCAATGATCCTATATAGATGATGGATAACACTTGGGTAATATTGTGATTGAGTCATACCTTTCGATACGACTCAACCAATAAATAATTATTATAGTTAATAAAAGAACACTTACGATTTGACATGTCAAATATACATACAATTTTATGCTTATATATCACGGATCATGATTTAAATGATTGGAGAATTTAAAATAGTAGTGCTATCTGTGCATATATATACACTACCAGAGCACATGCATGCACATCACATTCTTTTAGCAATCTTTAGCACAAGGCTCTTAGGTGAACAAAATTATTAATCAGATGATATAAAGATTTCAGATCCTACGATAGCCCCACTACTTTAAGATGTACAACCACACGCTATGTATACTTCATTTTTAAATCATATGTTAATATTAAAACCCAAAAAACAATCATATATTAATATATTTGTAGTATACTTTTTGTGACCCATTTTCCTTCATATATCTTATCAAACACTTTACTTTTTGACAAAGGTTGTTAAGAAGCTAGGAAGTTGTGAAAGTGTTTGGTAAATTTTCCAACCAAATTAGCTACCCAAAAATTCACATTACAAATTAATGGACAAAATTGTGAATCAACCCAAACTTTTCAAGGTTATTTTGGTCATTAAAAATCCATTCCAACTTCCTTATCAACCATACCCTGATCATTATATATAGATATATAGATATTTCAAAATCTTCATTTTTATTATATTCTGATCATTTCATTGCTCATTCTATATCATGGAAACCTTTAGTACACATTCATTGCTCTCTATTGTGCACATTTTCTTGCTTAGCTTGTTATGTTTTATGGTTAGAATTGAAGCTTCAAAGAGTAAGGCCTCTGCCATATATGTGTTTGGAGACTCTACGGTAGACCCAGGAAACAATAACTACGTAAACACAGCTTTCAGGAGTGATTTTCCACCTTATGGGAGAGATCTTGCTAACAAAAGTCCCACCGGAAGGTTCTCTAATGGGAAACTTGGCACTGATTTTATTGGTACTTGATTTCTAATTCTTTTTTCCTTTGCATGTTAAATTGCTATGTAATACATTTTGTTCATGACACCATACAAGTGAGCTCAGTCGTAAGAGTTTGATTTTATAACATCAACAAAACGGAGTTTAAAATCCACATGGAATCGAGTCAAAAGAAAATTCAGATATGTCACTGTTACCGTTATTATTAACAATTTTTTCCTATCCAAATTTAAGTAAAATAGCATTAATTGTCATTTTACAATTGTGCTCGATGAGATATGAATTTCGTAGTAGGTTACAGGGTCAAACACTTACTCCTGAGGTGACATGCCATGGACATAATAATAACTTAATTAAGAGAATGTAGAAATTGATTTCTCTTAGTATAGACCTTGTTTGATTGATGTTCTATACATATTTTTGGATTGAACAGCTTCATATTTAGGGCTGAAAGAGTTGGTACCACCATATTTGGATCCAAATCTCAGTGATGAAGAGCTTATGACAGGAGTTAGTTTTGCCTCTGCTGGTTCTGGTTTTGACCCACTCACACCAACTCTCGGTGTACTATCTCTATGACTCTCTCAACTTTCTTTCTTCCTGCAGTGTGTTTCATGATTTATGATATGTTTGGTATCACGGTGGACAGATAAGAATAACGGCAACACACCGTGATTTTGACATATTCGTTGTGATATCAAACATAAACTAAATTGCGGTTCACAACCACAACTACTCGAACTTTTTTTTATAAATGACTGATGTTAATAGTTAGTTGTTATTGATGCTATATCAGCCACATTCGCCGGCAATATTAAGGATGACAATGCATATGCAACTTAAAACCATGCATGTCACTGTTCTCAAACACTAGTGACCCAGCTTCAAATTTTAAATTAACACCAGCAAAACTAGCTTATGATATAAATACTATATACTGATGGGTTTATTAATCTTAATTAAGGGTTTATGCTTTAAAGTTAAATTATTGATTTTTTTTATGTATGATGTCTCAACTATCTTTGTCTCGTATTTTGTTTGTTAGAATTTTTGTATCCCGAATATTGGAACCAAAACATATTTGTGTCTAATATTGTACTATGATATTAATTAATCAATTTCAGAATGTGGTCCCAATATCAAAGCAAATGGAATATTTCAAACAATACAAAAAGAGGTTGGAGACTAAGCTTGGTAGGCAAAGAACTGAAAATCATATGAACAGCGCATTATTTTTCATAAGTGCTGGTACAAATGACTTCGTTATTAATTATTTTACGCTACCAATACGAAGAAAAAGCTATGACGTTGTAACTTACAGCCATTTCTTGCTTCAACAAGTGAAAGATTTCATACAGGTAATAAATTCTCGGTTTCGAATCAATACGCATTTCTTCTATGGGAGCTTCTACGGTGCAGTCAGGAAACTGACTTTTTTGAAAAAGTTAATTTTGATTTTAATATTTGATTCATTTTTAAATTGTTGATTAATGATTAATGATCAATAGTAATTTATCTAGTAATACTTGCAACATCTTGGACTTCCAGGTACTATTTTATCGTTGACATCTTTAACATGCAAACATATTTGATGATATTATGTGATAATCTTAAGTGTTACACTTTGTGGGATGTTATACTTAAAACAAGGTAAGATAAAATTAGATTAAGTGTAGTCTTGTTAATCTGATGAATTGATGATACCATGGGGACTGAACTTTTGATGCCATTGTACAAACAATGAGGTGTTACTCACTACACTTTTGATGTTATAGTGTTAACTTCATCAGAAAAGTCATTGTCACGACTTCACCATAGAATTTTCCTTCTTCTATACCAAGATTTACATTAATCCTATTTATCAAAGTATGATCAACATATTTATCAACAAAAAAAGATTTATATTAATCCCATCTATGTATAAATTTGAAAAAACAAATGAAAGTTTTAAAAATATGTAGGATTCGTGTAAGTAAGAATTCAGTCAAATAAAAATGTGATTACCTAAAAATTCACAGTAGTGATGTGGTGTAACACATATAAGTGAGAGATTATATCTCTAACATATTAAAATTTTGGTGAAAATGTGGTGTTTTTGACTTGTTCAAAGTAAAGATCTCGTTGTATTTTTGACATCAATTACGTGTATTCGAGTTAGGATTCTATTTATTTTTCAAAAGAAATGTGATTTGATTTGGAGCAATATACAAAGGGACGGATGCATGTTGTCCTATACGTGGGCTTGTGTCCACACAAAAATTTTAGAAACTATTTTTTAGTAGTATAATATATTAATAGTTACATTTTGACCATATGACTCACACCTATCACAATTCATTTCTCTTTTGGCCCACACCTATCATCATATATCTCAAAAAATTTCTTAATAATATGAATATTATCAACAATCGAATGCAAAATTGAATAAAAGATGATCGCTTAAATAATTGTTTAGGTATTTATATAGTGAAAATATTTTTATTGATATTGAAAATGATAAAATTATTCAAAGTTTCCATAATATAAAGGAAAAAAAAATTAGAGGACAATGCTACAAATTTTCATATATCATACATCTACTATTCAAAAATCCTGGATATACATACAAAGAAATTTGAAAAAACAAAAACTAATTATGATATATCGATCTACCATCTACTTTTGTATTTATCTTTTTAATTGAGTATCTATTTTAAGAAATTGAGAGTATACCAACTTAGTCTATCCTAGCCCCCCTTGAACCTTGTAGTACAGTGGGTAAATATTCTCATTATAAGCTCTTTTTGGCTTTTTTTTTGTTTTTGAAAGAAGCTCTTTTTGGCTTCTTGTCACTATAATTAATGACTTTTTCCATACCAAGGAAAACATATATACTAAAGGTACCTTTTTTTTCCTTTCCTAGCTTTATCCTCATGTACATAAAAAATATAGTGAAGGTAGCTGTGACTTGTGAGTGGTTGTGTGGTAGCTCACAGCCTCACACAACTAATGGGAACATCAAGACTTCCAACCCAACAAAATTTGAAAGAGCAAATGACGCATCTAAAACACTAGAAAAAGGGCTAACTATTAGCTTAAGAACTTTCAACTAAAACTAATTAATAATATTTTTTTGGTGGTGTCGGGAATATCGGACCTTACATATATTATGCATTGTCCTTACCAACTAAGTTAAGCTCACGGGGACAAACTAATTAATATATAAACATATAAAGTAATCGTATTAATAAGAAATCCTTTCAAAAAAAATTAATAAAAAATATTCTCTCCGGTCTCAATTATAAACAACTTTTTACTTTTTAAATTCATTGAATAACTAATGTATTTGGTCTATATTACAGACCAAATACATTAGTTATTAAATGAACTTAAAAATTAAAAAATTGTTTATATTTAAGATCGGAGAGCGTAATTTATTCCAACATATTATAAAACAAGTGGTTGATGCTTCATTAACATTTGGTTCAGTATTCGATCTCCGATCAATGCATACATGTCATCTATATATATGATATTTGCAGTTTGACTGACTAACACAAGTTACATGTCATTTAGAATTTATGGACAGAAGGTGCTAGAAAAATTGCTTTTGTTGGACTACCTCCAATGGGATGCTTGCCAATCATGATCACCTTCAATTCCAACAATGCGCTTCTTGAACGTGGATGTGTGGATAAATATTCCGTTGTGGCAAGACAGCACAACATGGTGCTTCAACATGAATTATTCTTAATGCAACTCAATTTCTCTAATCCTCATGATCATGGTGCTAAGATCTCTTACATTGACATATATGGACCCTTAGTTAACATGATTCAAGGGCATGGAAATTTTGGTAAGTAATGCAATCTTATCCCTTGCTTGGTTAAGATCATAAATGTTTCTAAGTTTACTACTAAGAATTAGTGAACTAGTGATGAAAATTAAGAGACCCAAAAATGTGATATTTGTTTTTAATTTCATCTCTAAATGTTAGAGACAAAAAAAAATAATGTCAGTAATTTTTAAGATGTTTTTTGACAATTTTATTTTTGAGATTAAATGATTTGCATTTTTGATTTAAGATATTGCTCAACAATCTATCACATTTCATCAACACAACAAAGAATTACACAATTGTTTATTTATTTTGATTGAATGTAATCGTCTTATATTTAAATGTTGTCAAACATGATGTGCTCAATTAAACGGTCGTTATTGGATGCTAGTGAAAATAACTTCATAGTCACTTTGCATATCTTTTAATCTCGTTATTATTACATGACTAGGCGAATTAAATATCCTAATTAATTTGTTTGTATGTGTAGGGTTTGATGAGGTTGATCGTGGCTGTTGTGGAAGTGGTTTCATTGAAGCAACATTTATGTGTAATCGTATTTCACATGTATGCTCTGATCCATCAAAATATGTATTTTGGGATTCAATACACCCTACAGAGAAGGCATACCATAACCTATTCGTCGCAAACCGCCACATTCTTGATGCCCTCGTCAACGGCTAGGATTCCTAGCTATCCACTTACATATTATATATTCTTTTTACTTCTCAATTTTTATGATATAATATTAATAATAATGTTGTATGTTTTACAAAAAAATAATAATAATGTCGTATGTATGATAGAGAAACAAAAGACAAAAATGAAAGTGGAGAATGAAACCATCTTGTATATCTTAACTACAAGCTCCATCATTAGCAAGAAAGTCAACATTGGGATGTTTCAACATTAAAGGACTTCATGAAACATAGAAGAATATTTTTTTTATAATTTATTTAACGAGTGTGTTAGGGAACTTTTTAAGGATGTTCGATTAAGAAACTATTCATTAAAAAAGTTTAATATTCTAATTTTCGATGCATTATTGAAAAAGTTTAATATTCTAATTTTTGATGCATTAAATGCACAGGTTTCCATAAAAATTTAGGGTGTGTTTGTTTCAAGGTTTGAAATATGATTCCCGAAAATGTGAGATTGGAAATACAATATTTCCATGTTTGTTTCAAGTTTTGAAAATTTATTCCGAGGAATATTATTTACACGTAATTTCTTCCATTGTTTTTCTCATGCTTAAATGATGAGAATTTAACATTCCTGTGAGAATAAAACTCAACTTGCTATAAATTCTCACTACCACTCATATTTATTTCCATTTTTATTTTTTTAATTAAATAATTTCTAAAACATTCTCAAAAAATCTATTTTTTTTTACCAAATCATGTATAGAAATGTTATTCCTTGGAATATTATTCCTAAGAATATCCTTTTAAGAAATGTAATTTTTTGCCTTAAAACAAAAATACTCTTCCTATCTAAATTCTAAAGTCATTATTGTGTGTGCTTAGGATACTAATTAACATTTCCTTTTATTTATCCCGATCTTTTAATCGGTACTATATTTTTTGTAAGAGTACTACATATGTTTGTACCAAAAAGAAAAGGAGTACTATATATGTTTCAATAGTTTATATGTTTCAATAGTTTAGTTTTCACACTCAGATGTTTGTGGTGCAACTTAAATCAATGTTCAGGAAATGAAATCATCTAAATAGATTAAAATCACATGGTTTTTGGACTTTTGGTTCAGTTTAATGACTCAATCCTTTCCCAGAATTTGATTCAATTTGATCTTTTTTTTATGGTCGGAGTTTGAACCTCGGATCTTGCATATATTATGTATTGTCCATATCAACCGAGCTAAGCTCGCGAGAACTCCAATTTAATCTAATTAAACGTGATATAGGTTGGCTGGATTTTTTTTATTAATCCAACGTACAACTATAAAACAAAATTATATTAACACAAATTAATATTATAAAGTCAAAATGAAGTAGCATATTTAATGCAAAATATAACATAGAATATAGAGTAAATTACATTCCCCTTCCCTCAAAGATACTTGAATTACACTCCCCTTTCCTCCACTCTTATATTAAAATATACACTCCCCTCCTCCCTTATTCAAAACATATTAGAAAACATTTCAATCCCCTCCCTTAAGAGAAGCATGAATTACATTCTCCTCCCCTCTTATGTTAAAATCTACACTTTACTCCCTCAATAATTTTTATTTTATTTTTAATAATCTAGCAAAATAATAATAATAATTTAACACACTTCGAAAATAATTTCATTATCATATAATTTTAAACCCTATTATAAAATATGAAACAACTCAAAATAAAATTAAAATATGTGAAAAATTAAAAAAGACAATAAAATATGGTTATTTAAAAGTTAATTTTATACTTAAATTATAAAATCAATAGCAAAATATTTAAATTTAATTATCATTGACATTTAAACTATAAATAAATGAATTTATTTTTCTAAGATGGTGGTTCAAAATTAGTATATATCATAAAAAATTATGTTAAAATAGATTAAAGTGTAGTTCATATTTAATTATTATGGGAGAGGGTTGTAATTCAAGCATCTTATAGGGGAGGGGAGTATAAATTTTAATTTTCAAGGAAGGAGAATGTATATTTTAACATAAAAGGAGATAAGAGTGTAATTCAAGCATCTTTAAAAGGAGAGGAATGTAATTTACTCTATAATATATTAAAACTTAACATTAAAAATCAAGAGTACTAAACAAACATTAAAAAATAGGATTGGTCTACTATCTATTCGAAATATATGAAATAGTAAAAATTTACTCTAGAATATATTAAAACTTAACATTAAAAATCAAGAGTAGTAAACAAACATTAAAAAATAAGAGTGGTCTACTATTTATTCGAAATATATGAAATAGTAAAAATTTACTCTAGAATATATTAAAACTTAACATTAAAAATCAAGAGTAGTAAACAAACATTAAAAAATAAGAGTGGTCTGCTATTTATTCGAAATATATGAAATAGTAAAAAAATACTTTATGTTGTGATTTTTTATAAGCTACTGGATGTAATATCTCATACTAAAGAAAAAATAAGCCTACTCGTGAGCTTAACATCGTTGATAGCGACAATATATGCAAGGTTCGGGGTTCAAACCCCGACCACCACAATAAAAATCATTAAAAATTATAGATGAATCTTAGTAACACTCTCTCTTTTGAGTACTCTCTCTAGCACTCACTCTTTTATTGGGTGAAATCAATATAGGACCTACACTTTGAAAATAGAACCCACATAAAGTGGTGGGGGACATACATTGATTTCACCAAATAAAAGAGTGAATACTAAAAAGAGTGTTGATAGCACTCCTCAAAATTATATATGCAATTTAGTTTGAAAAAAGGAATTCGAAATTAGATTCGATCTTTTATGCAAAAAAATACATAATCATGAAGCACTTGGGATAATTTTTTTCGCTCTATCTAGCATTTTTCTATGTAAAAGAGTTTTGTTATATCCAGAGAAAATGTTTTCCATGAATCAATTGGAACATCTATTTTCAGTTGAGAAAAAGAACATAGGGCATCCGTTCCTCTTTTGAGAACATGTGGACCTCTTTCTTTTTTTTTGAAAAAAGCATGTGGACCTCTTTTTTAACATCTTAAACAATTACTAAAGAGAAATAAGCAAACCTACTTTGTCTCATTTAATTTTGGAATGGAAAATGCTGTTTCTCGCGATTTTTTTCTTCAACAAAGTATCCCGAGCATTGAGTTTCTATTAACCCAATCACCCATGATTTCCGCAACTCACCTATGATCTCCGCATTCTGCATTTATTCCGGCCATTCCCAAGTTTTAATTGGTTGAGAATATTTCATGAATCACTCAGGAAGATTTCTCTCGCTGTAGATAGCACTGCTCTTTTGAAATTTACCCAAAACAACTGGGTAGTGAGTTAATTAGCTAACAATACATAATCGCGAAGTATTCGGGATAATTTGGGCACGATTAGGCACATTAAGAAAATTGGGTAGGCATTTTGAACTTGATGTACCTAGTAAAATAGGATAGGCATCTCAAACGTTCAATCCCTAACTAAATCGAATGTTATTGGATCTCTTTATATGAAAACGTCCAAATCGAATTTCAAATTCTTGCTTGTTTTTTTTTATTAGTATGAAATATTACATTAATAAATTATTTGTTGGTTTTCCATTGTTAAAAAATATAACGTATTTATTTTACTATTTCATATACTTTGAATAAATAGTAAACCACTCTTATTTTTTAATGCTTTTTTTACTACTCTTGTTTTTTAGTGTTAAGTTTAAGTATATTCTATGTTATATTTTCCATCAAATATGTTACGTTATCATGACTATATAATACTAATCAGTATTAATATAACAAGAACCAATGTAACATTGTGGGTGTGTTTAATTTGCAAAAGGTAAATAGTTGACAAACTTTTAAGGTATTGAACAATTTTTTCTCATGGACAAATCTCCAAAGCAACTAAAAGTTGGAGAATTTGAAATGATAATGGTTGAATCTAAAAGTTATAGGGATTTGTCCCCGAGAAACACAATTAAGCTTTTATTTATTTATTTTTATTAACCAATGTGACATTGTGGGTCGATTTGATTTGCAAAAGGTAAATAATTGACAAACTTTTAAGATAATGTACAATATTTTCTCATGTACAATGTTTGGTGGGCAATGGACATCACAAACAAAACAATGTGAAGTTTACTACAATACCATTTATGAATGTAAATATTAATATAGGATAAAGAGAGTGGGAAATTAGAGAGAGATATGGAGTGGGATATAAAGTGAGAAGGGAGGAGGAAAGAGTGATTGGGAAGGAGAGAAATGATATAATGTGAGAGTAGAGAGAGCAGGAGAGGAGAAAGAGAAGAGATTAGTATTTTTGTATTTTAGACAAATTTTATTTGAGATAAAAAGTTGTATCATAATTTAATGATGACGGATAAGAATTTCAATTCCTTATCATTACAATTAAAATTGTTTTGTTCAATCCTTCATTATTTTAGTAAATGAAATGCATCACGTAGGTCAGAAAAGTGACATGCTATTTGTCCCATAAGTACATTTTACATAGCATAGAAACTTCGATTGATGTTTGGCAACTTTTGGCGGGAAGATATAGAAACTCCTTATTTGTGTCGGTTAATTTAATTTATTTTCTTTCTCTCTTTTCTTCTGTGCAGAGTGAAGAAAAAGAAAAACTGTGAGCGAAAATGGAGAACCCTAACAGAGCAAGGATCGAAGACGACATGCTTCTCACTATGTTTGATCCCTTTGATGCTTCTAAGGATGCTACTCAAGATACAATTGACGAACGTAAGCATCGCACTCCTCTTTCTTTTTTTGCTTTATTTTCCACTATGTTCATGCCCACCAACAAAATCAACGTTTTTAGTCTATTTCGACTTTTGGGTAATCAAAAAAATTAAAACTTGTGGGGAATTTGTTTAGTATTGAGGCTATTTAATTAATTTGTTTATTTATGAATTCACATATGTAGGACTTGCTTTTTTGGATGCTGTTCGTGCTTCTTCGATTGGGCTTGAATGTGGAAAACCACCATCTTCGTAAGTTTCTTTTAGATTGAAGGTTATCTGCAACTACACAAACATATGTTGTTACATTTAGGACCCGTTTGGATTGACTTATTTTTTAGCTTATGCAAATAAATAAGCTTTTATGTTAATTCATAAGTTTTCACCGACGAAAATTGTATCTTCACAAGTTGTTTTTTCATAAACTACCTTGACAAAAATAATACAATAAAGTTTATTTATTTGCTAACTGTTTTGTATAAGCTAAAAAATAAGCCAATCCAAACGGACCCTTAATCACTTCATTTTTTTTCTTTCAAATACCAGTAATATCTCGTTCATGTTCGGTGTTTGTGTTGGAGGTTCATAGCTTACACACAGACACTTGCACTTTTTGAGGGAAAATTTTATTTTTGAGTATACGTGGTTAATTCTCCTCTATAAGCAAGTTGTATTTGTTAGAAATATATTGAATTTTGTCTTCATTTTTGTGTTCTGAGTTGAGTATATAAATATAAATATATTTTTAAATTGTGTAGAAAAATATTTGGGGCAGTCTTCCATATGCTGAGGACTGAAAAGTCATTACAGTTGATTGTGGCAAGTTATAAGCTTCTGGTTGATTTGGAAAAGGTATGTGATGTCCACGGCTTTCCTTTCCCCTTTATATTCATGCGTCTTAAATGTCACTAAAACCGTTAAATGTGTGATTTTTTTTCTTTCTTTTTGAATTTAGCACTTCCCTCGAGCGTATTTATCCGGCAAGGATGATTCCCTATCATTGTCTAACTCTCCACCGAAATTGGTTGTAGCTGAAGAGGTATGAATGACAATAATTCATCTCAATATGTTGTTTTTGTTCTGCATTGGTATATCAGTTGGTAATATGGGATACTGGTTGAACTTGCTTTCAAATGTAAAATATTTTCTGCTAGGCATGGTCTCCTCTTATTCTTGGTTTGGATAATACCGCTGTTGTTGGTGGAGCAAGTGACAAACAATCCGGTGGACCTCTCGACCCCTCTGTGAGTTAGTTTCTTCATTTGCAGTCATATTTACCTTTTACCTATCCTTAGCTTAGTTAATTAGTTTAGTTGAACAACTTATCTTTCATTAGTTTTATAACTAACAACTTGTTTCCTTGCTTGTAAAATTCCGATTTTTTTTTCCTTCAAAATATCTGTTCCATGAAATTGCAGATGGTAAAATCAATGTACTAGTGATACCGCAAATTGCATATGCCATTGCTTCACATGTTTTATTCATGCTAGTTCTGAGTAATGTATTAGTATTAGGCAAGCAAATAAAGCTATGTAATCCTACCCTGTACTTTAATTAATACAGTTTTATTATGTCGCACAATATAAGGAGGTGCACTCGATCAGTTGTAGTTGGGATATGAGTTCATCACTTAATAAAGCATTGCAACTCAAAGAACTCATTTATATTTTTAAACTATCTCTTTGTTTATAATATTCAGTTTCTGCATGGTTCTCTTAACCGTTTTTCTTTCAAATTGGAATTTGATATTGGGTTTTCTTAACTCATTTACACTCTTTATGTTCTCCACCTACCTTAGAGCTTTCATCTCCTGATTGAAGAGCTCACTAAAACTTTAGCTGATTCCAACATTAAAGCAACAAGCATGAAGGTTAGTCCGCCAATCAACCATTTTTGTGCATTTTTTCTAGAGTTTGGTGGGTGCTTGTTTAACACGAGCCTGTGCGAATTGGGACACGCTAGTGATTTTGCAATGATATGGAATAAAACTGACTAAAGTCATAATATATTGATGCCGTACACTTTTTAGCTATATTTTGAATTTACATGTTTTAGATCCCAAGCTTCAAGCTTTCCCATGTGGCTATGTATTTATGTTAAGCTTTGGTTCATAAAGTGCAGTTTTTAACAAAATATGCCTGAATTCTGTGTAATTTTGTTGCAGTACCTGCAGAGCTTGTTACTCTTTCAATATCTCGTCATCGTGCTCGAAGGCGATTTTCTACCTCGTAATGGTGTGTGTGAAGTTGAATGAAATTTCTGTTGTTGCCATTCCTTAAACTATTAGGTTCGTTCTAAGTAACTGTTCTGTTGCAGCCACCATGAACTGGAGCTTGCAGAGGGAGTCTTTGCTCAACATGTTACTGGTAATTGGTTTACTATAAGACTTTGTGTGACCAACCAATCAACAATTAACCATGTTGATTATTAATGTCATGTGAATGCTAATACTCTTCTTTCCACATGTTCTGTTGTTGAGATCTTATGTACCTTGATTCCTCTGCCCTGAATTTTTGTTCCTTTTGTATTTCAGAAACATATATCTGATCTAGTTTTTACAGGGATCTAGGAAAATGAACTACAAAAGCTTGATGAAAAGTTGTATGGAAGTTATCTGTCTACTATGTCAACTTCTTGAAAATGATCTTTGTAAAAATGTAAAGGTTGAAAAGAGCTCCGAGTGCGATACTGCATTATCTCTTGCTTTACTTGAAGTATTAAAGAACACGCGTGTCTCTATAGAGAAACTTCTGGTGATGGTAAGTTCCTGAATAATTGTATTTGTTGTTATATATAATACGCAAACTTCAATCAACTCTTCTTTGTCTGCTTACATTGTGACTGATTTTAGATTATGGCCCTTGATATGTCTAAGAAGAAAGCAGATATTGAAGGCAATACTTCAAGATCAGATGGTCTAAGGTAGTTTATTTCTGCAATTTAATTTACAGTGTCACTCCTTTCAGTTTAATTTCCGCGTTTCCTTAAATGCCATGCTTTCTGATTGAAGTATGCAATCTTGTATTTTGGTGCATTTTGTACAGAACACCTTTGGTGGACATGATTCTGGATGAACTGGCTTACAACAAAGATAATATCCCCCATTTTCTTAAGGTGACTCCTGAAACCTGCCTCTCTGCCCTTTCCCTCCCACTGTTATACACTTTCCTTTAAAAATCTTTTCTTTCTGTTATTTGCACGGCATATAATGTTGAATAGTTTGATACATTTTACTTTGTTATCAGATAATGTTTCCAATATTCCCATGTTAAGTCATATTTTATGGAAGTTATCTTGTTACTAATAGTTTCTTCTGATTTCATGAGAATTGATGTAGACCTTCAGTGAGCCTAAATGGAAGCTGGAAATAGTTGTGCAGTATCTTTGGAAATACATAACGAAGGTAATACTTTTTGAAAATTGTCATACTTTAACAATATATTTTCTTCGTTCTGAAAGAAAGCGAGACACTATTTGGTACTAGGACACTGGCTTTTGATAATCTCTTGACCTTTGTTTTGTACAAAATTTGCAGCCTTCTGCTCGTACTCGTCGATCAAATGGTGTTACTGAAGATACAACATTTGATGGGGCTTTGAAATGCTTTTCAAATAACACTGGAACTAAGAGCATAATAAAGAAAATTGGTGCAGATGTAGTTCAGTTGCTTTTAGCTCATGGTTTTCAGGTAACTGTCTTTATTCAACAAATCAGCGCACAATTTTTTTTAAAATTTAAATGACATACATACAGTTAAGGGATTGACTAAGAACTCAATAACTGCCTAGGATATTTTTTTTCTTGCTCTGTATTCCTTTATTTCCATTTTCTACACCCAGACACTGATATAGGTTCGAGATCTACATTAGTACAATGAATGTCCATTTCTCTCTTTTGTTATTCTTCTGTTATTACTCGCCAAAAACTGTATGAGGTGCTTCGAAAATTAATTCCGTGTTTAGAAATTATAATGGATTTTTACTGGTTTTCAGGCTCAATTGTCAATATTGTCAGAAAGAAATACAAATGACAACATTGCTGGAGACAGAGGAGAAGGGGCCAGTGCTCTTTTAGATTTGTGCCAGGCGTTTATATCTGCTTTTGACAGTTTGATAAGCACAGATGGGTAAGAAAACCATTTCTCAGGATTTTAACTTTTAAATCGCATGCTTGGTTCTGCATCTATCGCTGTCTGATTTGGGATATTATGGCTGATTCTACTTAAACAATGTTAATTGAGCTTGCTTCCATACTTGGATTATCTATATCAAGACTTTGAATTTTGAACAGATCCTGAAAATCCAGAATTTTCATATATAACCTGTAGAAACTATTTTGTTTAGTTTATCGGCATCGTTCAAATTTGTTTTCTGTCATAATGTAGGGATATGGAGATACTATCCATTGGAAAAGAGGCACTATTTACTGCAGCAACTGTTATCTCCATGAAGTCATAGGAGCGTAAATAACAGGACTGAATTTAGCATTGACTTTATTAGCTTTTTTGAAGTTTGACTTTATTAGCTTTATTACTCATTCTTCTTTAAATGAATGTTTTCACTTTGATCAACTCATTCTTTATTGGAGTCTGAGGCTTTGTAGGTTAGGTTAAATGCATGAAATACTTTTCCATAGGGAAATTTTGTACCTTGTCTCACTGAATGATTTATAATGGCAGTATCCCAACCAGTTTAAGAGTAAGTCACATGATTGGAATATTACAGTTGAAAATGATTTTAGATCGTATAATTTGATACTGATATTGGTAATTGAGTAAAGTTTTCACCCCCTCGTGATGTATGGTATATGTTATTTGTCAAATTATCATTTATATATTGATTATAAATACTCTCGGTGCCGGGTTTCGAACCGAGTTCCTCAAGGTTGAAGAGAGTTTCTCTCAACCAAGTAACTTCTCTGAGACATGCATTGATTATAAAGACTACCACTATAGAAGACACAAAATTATGCAAATAAATAAACAAATAATTAAAAGATTAATCTTGGTGAATAAATGTGAACAACTATTGCATTTATAACTGCACTAAGCAAAATCATTGTTTCAAGATGAACTCCATAAAAGAAACTTGTAGTGAAGTCAATGAATCCAGTTATAAATGCAAAAATTGTGTAAACAGTATCTCAGTTCTCACATATGCATGCTACAATCTCTCCTTCTCTCCCCATGCTTTTTCCCTCTCACAACTTTTACTAAACTCATTTTGTCTATAGCAGATGCAAAAGCTTGAAAAAACTTTTGTTTATCCTTTGCAAAATCTTGAACCAGTGACTTAGTTCGTGGATCCAAAGCCAAAGCTTGGTCAGATGCTAGCAACCCCATCTTGTTCTGCAAGTTACCATAATATGCATGGTCAAATATGAAAGGAGTAGTTGCATCAAATGGGGCAACAATGTCTGTGTTTCCACCAAAATTTGGACAGTACATTCTAAGAGCTTTCAATAGTTTAGGGTTCATATCCGGATCGGGTTGCCCCTTGCCTCGGTAATTGTAGAGGCGGGTAAGAAAGTTCTTGCAATGAGCAAATCCAATTGTGTGGGCACCAGAAAGAGCAACCATGTCCTGTATGGTTAAGCCTTTTGAATTGAAGATCTTTATGAGCTCATCAACGGTTGAGTTTGCACGGGGGATGTTGGACCCTACCCTTGATGCCATTGATATCTTTCCATCCCATCTTCCCTTCTTCACTTGGTAATAGGGTCCCCCTGCCTGTGTCACACATGACATACTAAAATTAAACCAAGTATAATTACCCATTTCTTAACAGAACATAATATAAACTCAACATAATTAACCATTTCTTAACAGAAAGTAATAGTGTTTTGTTTTAGTTTTTATTTGGTTTCTTTAACTGAACTTTTTTTTCTTTCATAGTGTTAGGCTGCTACATGTATCTATCCATCTGATATGATATGGCATAGAAAAGAACAATAATACTGAAAATTGGACTTAGACCTATAAAATTAAGCAGGTGTTGTAATTGGTGTCTAAATAAAATTCAAGGTAAAGTACAAAAATTCGGCTCTTTTGGAGTCTAATATACCAAACAGTATATGACAACATGAAAACAGATTCAATTTGACTTTATGCAGAGCCCTTGTATGAAACAGTCACTCTGCTAACTGCCAAAACTACAAGTAATATTATAGTGAGGGATTTTTGTATTTTTAATGTAGGAAAAAACTCTTAACCAAGACCAACTTTGGATTTGTCTGTTTCTAATCTCTAGAGCTAAGTTAATGTGATTTTGGTTAATATAGAATCAACACCAGCCTGTAACAATGTCTAGCATATTATGTGTCATTTTAGCTAGATAAATTAACAAATGGAAAGTTTAATTTATTCTACAATATAATTGTTAGCTCTTTTGTCACTGTGTTGGGAAAAAAAATATTTGGCTATATTGTCTTTTTACATTATAATAAAGAAATCTATTTTCCAAAAACTAATATCCAGTTTCTTTATGTATAACGTAATGTCATTGTTCAAATGATAAATAAATCTAGAACACCTTTTCCCATTCATATACCAAAAGACCAAGGGCCTAAATGTTTGAGAATCATTTCTTTTTATTTAAATTGGTATTTTCACAAAGCTTCTCTGTAAAGTTGGAAAACACATTTTATCTAGAAATGGTTTCTTCTAGCTGCTATCTAAGAAACAAAAAAGATGCAGCAAGAGAACATGCAAGAAAAAATTGAGCCTGCACTCAAAATATATCAAGATTCACAACTTTTAAATTTTAATTAATTTCTGCCCTTTTCTGTTGTCTATTTAAGTGGGCCAAATATGGTTACATCAAAAATCAGAAAATAACTTTCAAAACTAGGGATACTTTGTACTTGTATTGCATGTGACCTGATGTCAAAACTTAATGCACTACTGGAGGGCATTACCAAACTGCCCTTATTTTAGAATGTTAGGACTTACGACTCAGGAGGATGAGATCATTCTCAGGGCATAACCTAAACAAATATGAAACCATAGTTGTCGATATTGTACTCACCGCAAGTACAAGGGTGAAGCCAAAAATTAGGATTGGAATAAAGGAAACATATGAAGATATATTAAATCAAATTAGTGGTAATCATTATATATGAAATTGAAACAATGAACAAGTAACTTACCAAGTGCACAAAATCTCTTGCTGCAATTGCAAGAATATCTGCACAGGACACCACACTAGGACACTTTTTCTCCACCACTTCTTTGGCCTTCCTTATAGTCTCAAAACCTTCCACCCTCAAATCTTTATTATCCACTGCATCTTTCTCTGCCAACTCCTTGCTCCCTGGCTTTGATGCTATTAAAATTGATGCATCACAACCCTGCACTCATTCAAACCAGAAATCCTGAAAATGAGGTTGAGGAAAACAAACCAACAGTTGCATGCAAAGCTAAAAACATTTATATATGTGTGTGTGCGCGCGTGTGTGGAATTGGCTTACTTCTACAAAGCAATCATGAAAGAGGAGACGAATGGTGGCTGGTCCAGAAACAGGTGATTGTTTGAATTGTTGAGAGGTGACTGAACCAACAAGCTGTTCTACCTGTGGACAAGATTTGGCGTAGTAACTAACGGTAAGCTGGCGAGGAATGCGTGTAGTCTTGCTACTAAGTATTGCTAAGCATGATGAAGTTTCATTCAAAATGAAGAAAACAAACAAAGAAAAAGTGAATACAAATAAAGAAGATGAAGATAGCACAGACACAGACATGAGTTTAGGACAAAGAAAAGAGAGACTGAGAGAGTAATGTGGAAGATCAAAAGTGAAGGTGAGGTAGGGAAATTTATTTAATAATTAGAGGGAATCAAATCCCGTGAGACTTATAGAAGAGGAAAATGATGGTGATATATAAGAGTATTATATTTATTGGTTTCTAATGCTTAAAGAGACAAACATACCAAAAAAAGAATTCATAAAATTCCAAATGAGATGCTTGTAATGTGTTGAAATAAGGCTTGAAGTTCACCTACCTGATAACAAACTTCTGACAAACATGTATTTTTTGGTTTAATCATAATGTGTTTATCTTTGGTCAAATGGAAATACTATAGGGTCTATCTAGCAAACATCATGCCAATTTGGTTATTTGTGCTTCCTCTAGATTTAGACAATTAGTGACAGCTGATCAGAGAGAGAAACTGTGGTTTATCACTAATTATTTTTAATACCATAAAAATAAGTCTAATACAACTCTTTCAAATTATACACGTGTCTTATGTCATCACCTATCAAAGTATGTCTCATTCTAAACCTCTCACCCACCTCAATCATATACTGACTTAGATGTCAGAGTGTTTTTAGGTACACCCCACCATTAAACATAATCTCAGCGTAGATTTCAGACAAACGCCGCCATTCATGCAGCATTCATCCTTAAGATCCACCATCACTATGATATCCTTCATATTCTCTGATACATCTGACTTTTTTTTTTTTGAAGGAGTGATACATCTGACTTATGAGTTAAGATCATGACATATATATATACCTCAAAATTTGATAAAATAGTAAACTTAATGATGAGATTCATTCACATGTGTGTATGTGCAATTGTTCATGACTTTTGAAGTTGGCCGTCTGGCAAATTTTTTTTATCAAACAGCCATTCATTTTCTGCAACATATAGTATTAGTATTTGAGATTTTTCAATTTGGATGAGGCTCCCAGTCATTAGTGACAAATTGGCAGTAGATTAAGGACATTAATATATTAGAAGCGAATATCTTGACTAATATGATGATAGTAATACATTATTACAGTACACTTCTATTGCACTAGTTTCAATATTTGTTTGAAAACCATAAGCACCATAAAATGTAACAGAACAAAAGGTAATAGAAAAGTAGCAGCATACTAAATTTACATAAGCAGGCTAGTGAGTGAGTGTGGCCCACCAAACACCAGTATGGTAGGACCCTTGTATGAGTAATTAAATGCAAGGCATGTGCAACCAATAGCACTACTAGATTATAAATAAATGAAGTTCTTCAGACTAATTAATTGAATTCACCAACTTCACCATCCCTTCATAGACCATAGTGTGCCAAAATACTGAGTAAGTAACTTTTTCCTTTTCTCAGGTTGGTCTCAATCAAGTGGGAAGAGAGAGGCTTTTGTTTGTGATTGCATTAAAAAGCTGCTGGACCATTTTTTAGCAAGAGCAAATTCATTCCTTCTGTAAGCCTAGCATTAGAAGGTACTTTAACTATAGCATCAAATGTGGGTATTCAGTTGGTAATGTGAAAGTGACACACCCTTTCTCTAACTCTGCTACGTTTGCTGATAGCAAATCCAAATAAAGTAGTGTATTGAATTTATATTATTTGGTAAATTGCCGATTGAACTAGTTGATAAATACGAAAGGATATAAAAAAAATATATATTAATATTTATTTTTTCAATTAAGATAATAGGGTAAAATTGAGAGAAAAAATAGTTTACCAAAAAATGTTGTAAGGCATTAATAAAAGCTATGAGTTTGAGAAAATTTTGTTACTAAATAGGTTTATTTTGGTCGAATGAACTTACAAACCCTAAACTATCTGCTATAAATTCAAAATTTTGTTTGTGAAATAATATAGTAACTAGAATTTCTATCATTGAGTCCCGTGAGCATAGTTCAGTTGGTAAGACAATACATTATTATATGCAGGGACCGAGGTTCGAACCTCAAACACCCTCGCTTATTACCTTATAAGTACAAGGTAAGGTGAATTCTAGCCACTAGCTGACAAAAAAAGAAAATTCTCTCCGATGAATAAAGCGGGGAATTAAAAAAAATTAAAAAATAAAACCCGATTCTTCTTCGTATGGTTCTAACCCGTTTCTCTAACACACCCAACTCCGCTAAGCTCAAACCCCGTCTAACCGGCCACGCCACGGTGCCAATTCTCAAATTCATTTATTTTTTCTGATTCTGCAATGCAAAGGGTATCTTCAACCTCCAGAATTTGGAGGACTATAACATCCAAGTCGAGAAAAAACCTCTCAATTTTCAACGACCCCTGTTCCCGTTCTTTCCCTGCTGTTTCCGCCGCAGTAACTTCCCAGAAACTGCATAAACCGGAACTTCCCTGCAATTTTCTTAAATGGGGTTCGCTTGGATTCTGCAGGACGTCAAGATTCGCTACTGGCTTCAATCCTTTGCAACTCAAGCCGTTGGATTCTATTGTAGATATTGAGAGGCTCAAGGATCGGGATCCTGAAAATATCACTTCCATTTGGGATGATGTAATGTCTTATTTCTCGTAATTTCAATCATTTGTTCTTTATTCGTTTTCTCTTTGGTAATTGTTTACAAATGTTGATAGGAGTTTATGACTTGTTTGGATTGATTTATTTGAGCTTATTTACTTATGACATGTCCATGGACTGTTTCAACTTATTTCTATAAGCTCTCTAGGATAGGATATGTAAACAGTTTACTCACAGTTTTTACATCATTGGATATGAAGATAAAAGATACACAAAATTTTACGTCATTGTGAATTTTAACATGAGAGGTGTGGATCCTGGTTGGAAGAATATGGTATATTAGTAGTATTTAGCTCACATTGACAGAAGGGCAAGAGAAGTCTCAAAATTTCTTTTTGATTGTTTTTACCGCTACTTTTGTTAGCCTTGTTTCAGTTGTTTGAGACTGAAAAAATGGAAAAAGATAGGTTGGAAATGTTCTTTAAGGAAAAGGATAAAGGAAGTAAGACAGAAAAATTAGTGACCTTTGCAATAGAGACCACATTGTTACTCTTGGCTGTGGGTCTGAGATGTTTTACTTTGACCGTGCTATTAATCTTGTTGTAGGAATAAGCCTTATCACCAGCTCGATATCAAATGCACAACTGGGGAATGTCTGTGGTAGATTTTTCAAGTTTAAAGTGCATCATTACTCGCGCGTGCACTTTACTAACAAGTATTAGAAGAGTTTTTCCCCCCTTTGTTGCCATGTTGTTGTTGTGTTGCATGGTACGCTGAAGTTGAAGCCCAGATATGAAGCATCTTTTATATCATGATAAATTCATTTACACTATTGAGTCACTATTTTCCATGTTTTGATGGAATGTTGATGCGAGTTATGAAACAGCTGTTAGACTGCAATTATAAGTCAAATCATAATTTCTGTTATTAATTATATGATTTGGCTGGGTTTATTTCAGTATCACATAGGTAGAGGTCATGTTGGAGCATCTATGAAAGCAAGTCTTTATCACTTGCTGGAGCATAGAGCTAAAGAATGGTATTCATTTTAATCAATACTTGTTCTGTCAATTTGTGATCTTCTAGATTTCACGTTCTTACCTTTACTTGTTCTCTTGCAGCCGATATTTTGTCATTCCTTTGTGGAGGGGAAGTGGTTATATAACAATGTTTGTTCAAGGTTTGATAAAAATTACCCTCTTTTGTCATTTATTCAAATGAATTCAATAGCTGTTAATGTGAATGAAAACTGTTCGCACCTGATTGCTGGTCTGCATTTGTAAAATAGAAACCCTTTTTCCATTTAAATATGGGTACTTTTTTAACGCCAAATGTTAGTATTGTTAGTATTATGCTAGGGGTGGAGATCAAACACTCAACCTCCTTGGATATGGGTAGTATATGAGAGAAATTGAAAAGTTGAAGTGGGTGGGAAAAAAGGAAGAAAAAAAGAAGGCCATTCAAGGAAATTGTTGATGTTGTAGGGTTACATGGAAAAGAGAAAGCGGGATAGAGCTGAAGCACATAAATTAGTATAATTTAAAAGAGATTCTGAATTGTTGTGATACTTTGCATTGACCTTATTCTCCCATGTCTACTAATAAACTTGGTGAAGTACTTGTTCAACTGTATGAGTCCAATCTTATCACACTCGCAACATACAAAAACAATATAGCTTAGCTCCATCTATTTAGAATACAATACACTAATATTCTTACAGATACAAGAATTTGAGCTTCAGATTTTAGTTTTCCTTCAGGATCAGATATAATAGAACTTGATGCTTGATGAAACATTTGACAAACATGAAGCATATTCCAAAATGATTTTCTGGGGATCAATTTTTGAAATTATATATATTGAGATCCAAGGAATGTCTTGAGATTTTTATTTAGAAAAATGCACTTTAAAAATATATCAGTTTGTGATTTTCTCATTTAACTTTAACAAAGAAGGGGTCATGGTGGTCTTGCTTTGCAATCTAACAGATCATGACTGATGGGCAACAGAAGATCTTTTGAAGTAAAAATGTTGGATTAAAATATTTCAATTGGGAACACAAGGACCAGTAGAAATCCTGCACTATCCTTGAAGTTAAATAACTTGTAGAGTCCAGCTATCAACAGTTAAAGTTTTGAAATAAACTGTTCAAACTTCAAATTAATGTCAAAAATGGTCTGCCCAGAAATGAGTATTTTAAAATACCGATAAGCCTAAAGCCGTTCAATAGAAATCTTATGTTTTGTTTAGAAAAAAATCACTGTAGCAGAAAAAGTTGCTTCCTTGGTTATCTTCAATGTGGCTATGGGTTTCCTGCCAATTTTTACTGGCAACTATAGAGTCAAAAACTGGTGCCAATTTTATTGTTTTAAGTTGTTTCATATTTCCTAATGGTACATACATTTTGGATAATTAAACAACTGTCAACAGCAAAATGATTATATCTATGTGTTGTGTAATTTTTTAGATCATCCTTAGTTTTTAACATTTTTATGGAACTTCCAATATGATGGCAGGTTTAAAAAATTTAATTATATCTTGAAACAGTTGGAAATGGTTTAAAATTAAGTGATAGATCTCCTTGATACTTGAGATGTAAACCAAAAGCCTTCTTTACCTATCAAACCTCGAACAAAGCATGTTGAAACAAATAATAGGGTTTTGCTAGAACCTTTTATGAAGGTGTCTTTTAGCAAGTTATAACTAAAAAGTTGATAATCACACCTTGAGGTGTGGATTGCTAAAAGACATCTTCATGGGTGTCTTCTAGCAAAACCCCAAATAATATATATATATTTTTTTTAATTAACAAATGGATATTTTTATTCTGAGTATTTGTATATGTTAATCTTCTTTACACTTCAATTGTTGTCTCACATACATGAGCATTCTTTTCTTGCAGTTCAGACGCCGCACATGCTTTTTACTGGTCTTGAAGATTACAAGGCTAGAGGAACACAAGCATCTCCCTACTATACTGTATCCTTTTACACAGAATTTGCAGAGAGCAAGGACTTGGTACTGATCCGTGGGGATGTTGTATTTACCAGCAAGCTGACTGACTCGGAGGCGAAATGGCTTGTGGAAACTGCTCAGTCTTTTTATTTGAATGATGTGAGGTACAAACTAGTCGAGAGATTCAATAAAGATCCAAGTGAATTTGAGTTCAAGGATGTCCTGCGAGCATTGAACATGCCTATTTTGTAACCATTTTCAATTGGACAGCTTCTGAACTAATTTATAGGAATCAAGCAAAAGTTGAAAGAGTTGTTTAGAGCGAGGATAAGTTGGGAATAAGGAAAAGGAGGAGACAAAAAGGGAATGTCGTAGAATGTTGGGAGAGGGATTTTTCATATGTTGTATTCAAATTATTTTTTGGGTGTTTTTCCTTCATGGTACGATCAGGAGAGTCTTGATCTGAACTTTCTATTATTGTCTTAGAACCAGTCTTTGTTTTCCTTTTTTGCTGAACATTCATTTTCTAGTTTCAATAAGGAGATATTTGATTCAAATTTTGGTTGAATGTTTACATTTGTACTGTACCACAGCAAACAAGTCTTTGTACCTTATGTCATAGACACTTTTTTTTACCTGTCACCTCAATGTTAAATGGTGATGTATGCATTGTTTAATGAAGTTAAATGAAAAATGGGTAACAATGCTATTAATTTATGATTTAAAGGACGGATTTATTACAAAATAAATAATAATTAAAAGACTAATTTATTATAAAATAAAAATAAAAATCAAAGGATTAATTTGTTACAAGCATCTAATTTAAAAGGTTGTGGGAGGATTTGACCAACAAAATAAAATTGAGGGCTTATTAGAATTGTTTGATATAAACAACGGGTTGGTTTGGATAAACAATTTAATTTAAATGGTTATTGAATAAGTGTTTATCTTTTTTTAGAGGAAGTGTTTATCTTATTAGTGATTATATTTAAGTTATTTCTATTTCTTTATTTAAATGTTAAGTTTGAGGAACCAATGTACTTTTGTAAAAACCACAACTTGTACCTTTTACAAAATCATGACATAATTTTGACAAACTTATTGTTATATCAAATATGTGTTAGATGTGGAATATGAATTAATTGTTTTTGTAAGCTATCTTGTGGTGGCTATAAATTAAAAATAACTTATGAATATGTCAAACTATTTTTCATAATTCTAGTGATCCTCAAAAATGTAATTTACATGTATGCTTGATATCACAGTGAATATGTCAGAATTATGTTGACCCATCATGATTTTATTCAGTATTTTACACCATCTCTCTCCACTAGATCCGATCTCTCTCTCTCCATTTTATATTTTAAATACTCATTTCAATGGTTGAGATTCTGTTGGATGATAACCTCACTTGGAGAGGATCTAAGTTTGGTTTTTGTTTTGTGTCAAATAACGGTTCATAAAACAATTGGTTGAAAGATTTATATTTTGAATGTTTCTAAAAATAAAAGGAGAAAACAACTATTTTGATTTCTGAATGTGTGGGACATTGTTCCTATAATCTTTAAGGATGCGTTTGATATGTTAAATAGTAAGTACTGGACCGAACAACACAAACACAAGGCAGAACAACACATGACAAATTTTTATAGTATTGAATAATGTTTGGTCCTATACGATTTTTGGTGGACAAAAGGATATTTTGACATTTTAGACAACTTGTATGTGAGACAAAAAATTATGTTCAAGTTTAAAGAGGAACAAGAATTTCAATCGTCTCTTGCCATCATGCCTTCGATCTGTCTTTTCCACGAAATAGTTTTATAAATCAAACATCGTACAACTGAAATTGTTCTATCATATTATTCAGTTTTTTAGTAAATCAAATGCACCCTAAATGTATTGAAATTAAAAACAAAAACATTCCGTATCTAAATTGACCGCATATAAAGAATAGAGGCCAGAATATGTTTTATTTTTACGGTTGTAAAAAAAAGAAGGTTTACTTATACAACTCTAACGTGGGTATATGATAATCTTGGTATTCAAGTCGCGTTTGATATGTCCTTTCAAAAAAAAAAAAGACGCATTTGATGTTGTTTGGGAGAGAGAAAAAAATGGCCTAATAGCACTTTCTTATAAGGACTCTCTCTAATAACGGAATAATAATTCCTTATAAGAAAAGAGTTACTTCCCGTCATTTATAAAAAAAAATGTATCTTTTTTGGATGGTTGTCGGGTTTGAACTTTAAACTTTACACATATTATATATTATTCCTATCAACTGAGAGTCTTTTTAAGAAAAACCCAATGTCATCTTACGGGGAGTTCTTTTAAGAAAAAAATTATTGTCATATTGAAGGATCATTTTAACGTCGCTATTTTGATTAACATTAAATGATTATTTTAGTTAACAGAGTACATTATAAAAAATTATTTTAAAATTTTGATATATTGAATGATGGTTGCGACTTGTGACTACTCGTTACACATTGATTAACAAAAATGACTACTACCCTAGGAAAATACTCCATTTGTTCCTATATCTAAGTACTCATTTGATTTTATTTTTGTCCCTTAGTGTAAACCTCTTTTCAAATTACTAGATGTATTTATTTATTTTTTCAAACCACACCCCTAATTAATACTACTAACTTGTTTTGAAATATGAATAGTCAAATTTAATACACATATAAACAAATGACAATTTGATAATATTAACACATAAAACAGACACATTAATTACGTTGACTACATTCTTAAAAAATATGAAAAAAAACAAAAAGAGTTTACAGATGGACGGAGGGAGTATACAATTTGGGCCTTACATACATTAGTGAATCCCGAGCCGAGTCACACACACAAAGTACTAAACTAAACACACTCTCTCTCTTAGTTCATTGATTAAAAATAAAAACACACACTCTCTCTCTCTCTCTAGTAATCTACTACTCCTCAAAATCAAATCAAAACGAAACAAGAAACCCTTGTTCACTTTGTTTCAGGTCAGTTACCCTATCTGTATTTTTTTTGCTTCCCTCAAATCAAATTCAAATCAAAAACTCTCCCTACTCTATCGCATGCTTATTTGGTTCTTCAACTTCGAAATCTCAATTCCAGAACGAAGAAGCTTCCAATGACTACTGAACCTTCCGAAGAAGCTGCTAACATCGAGAAGCTCTACCAATATGGCGAGCAACTCAACTCCTCCAAAGACAAATCTCAGGTTAAATCATCACTTCGTTTTTTCATTTAGGGTTTTAGATTTCAACTTTATTTTTAAATTAGGGTTTTCAATTTTCGCAGAACGTCAAGGATTATCAAGGAATCATAGATACAGCTAACACTAGTGTTAAAGCTAAACAACTCGCTGCACAGCTTATTCCTAAGTTCTTCAAGTTCTTTCCTGAACTCTCCGGTCCTGCACTCGATACTCATCTTGATTTGGTTGAGGCCGATGAACTCGGGGTATGATACTTTTTCATTTGCTATTCTCTATTTCACTTGATTCATTACACCGATAATAATCCAATGTAATCACATTTGTTGGTCACACTTTCAATCAGAAGTGAATTTTGTATGTGCTGATTTTGTATTTTTTTTTTTTGGTGTTTTTCTATTGCTGTACAGGTTCGGGTGCAAGCGATAAGAGGACTGCCTCTTTTCTGCAAGGATACACCTGAGAATATTGGAAAAATGGTTGATATTCTTGTGCAACTTCTTTCATCGGGTAAGTTGTGGTTTGCTAAGATATTGTACTCTTCAGAATATGGTCTCAATTTTGATATTTTTCTTTGATTTGATTTTTTTTAGACGAATTTGTGGAGCGTGATGCTGTGCATAAGGCTCTGATGTCTCTGCTGAGGCAGGATGTGAAAGGTAATTAGACGTTTTTCTGTTAAGTATAGAAGATATTGGTAGCTAACTGCTATGTTTCAAATTAACTTATGGATCTTTGATCAATAAATGCTTCTGATTTTGTTACCAGCCAGTATGGTAAATTTTGAGCTGCGTGTTGTTTATGTTTGGGCAAAAAAAATTATACCAGTACAGCATAAGATTTAGCTACAAATTGGTGTCTCAATCTTCTTGAGTGTGTAATCTTTTTCTTATGATCAAAGGCAAAGCTCAGTTGTTGCATAGGGATGCCACAGCCGGAAGGCCCATTTTATGAAATATCTTTGCGAATAGCTTATGAAAAATAATTTATTTACTGTTAACGAAAGTTGAACTACATTATAAAAATATAAGTGTTTAAAACTTTTGATAAAATTTCAATAAATTATTGATTTATTGTTTTTACTTAATTTTGCTTCCCCAGATTTTTAGTTCAAGCTACGCCACTGCTTAAGATTATCATTCATTTTGCTTACCCTTTCTACAACTTTGCCCCCTGCAGTGGCAAAAATACTGGCCAACCCATCTTCTACATTAAATAAGTTAAAGAGAGGGCTAATCTAACAAGGATCTTATCTTGCACCTATTTAATGTGCATAGCATTTTCATTTAACAAATTGTTTTCGTTGAAGATATTGGTTTTGCAATGGGCTGAGCCTTTTTGATATATATATGGCATTGAATAGTTTTCTGTATAATATAAATTATATATTTGAAGTTGTTTTTTATGATCAGTATAGACGATCTCTTGCAACTTGTTAATGCGGTGATTGCCAAGGAGCCTTTAAGTGGTAGTAAAACTTAAACATTTGATTTGAGTCTTGGTACAAGAATGAGATTAATTGTGGAAGTCCAATAATTTTGTAAATGTTACTTGCCAAACTCATTGAAACTTTTTTCTGTCAGTAATCACAATATGCTTTCCAGATTCTGGACATTTATGATTAGTTTTGCATTTTGTTCTTTTCCTTATATTAGTGTAATTATGAATGCAGCTTCTTTGACGACGTTGTTTAAGCACATTCGCGGCAATGTTGAAGAGCAAAATTCGGATGACCTTAGTCGTGTAAAGGACCTTATTCGTGAAAAGGTTATAAATTTTGTTAGAGATAAGGTGAGAAACCATGTGATTGGTTATTTTGTTGTATCTTTAATCCAGAAATGAATACTGAATTCTAAATGATTGGTTATTTTGTTGTATCTTTAATACAGAAATGAATACTGAATTCTAAATGTCTTCAATCTATAGGTCTTCCCTATTAAAGCTGAACTGTTGAAGCCCCAAGAGGAAATGGAACGGCACATAACCGATCTAATAAAAAATGTATTCACAGTTTCTTTGATTTGTTTTTTACCCGTTCATTTATGGATTTATTAGTGTTTAATATTTTGTAACATAATTGGAGTTTATGCATGCTGTGGTTTCATTTCAGAGTTTAGAAGACGTAACTGGTATAGAATTTCGAATGTTTATGGATTTCCTGAAGAGTTTGAGCCTATTTGGAGAAAAGGCTCCAGCTGAGCGTATGGAAGAGCTGCTTGGAATCATTGAAGGACAAGCTGATTTAGATTTACCGTTCAATGTGATTACTCATTTTTCTTTTCCTTTCCATGTTTCTTTTCTTTTTTTTACATGAAATTAGTCTGTTATGTATAAGTGAAAGATCCACTTGATTTTAGACTTCTATTCTGGCAGATAAAAGTCAAAACCGTGCAATTAAATTGAAGGTATCATGTTTTTTATTTTTTATTTAACTGATGATTTGTAGGTTGCTGATGCAAATCAAACAGATCATATTCATAGGTTGATATCATGCCTTCACATGGCACTTCCAATTGTTGTGGTAACTACTTTTTTTACTGTTCATCTTTTCTCACATTCATCGCTGTTCAATTTTTTTTCTTCAACCAACTCAATTTTTTTTCTTGCAGAGGGGTGCATCTAGCAGCAAATTTATTAACTTCATAAACGACTATATAATACCTGTTTTTGACCAGGTAATTAGATAGTTTAGTTTGAATTGTTGGTTTGCAAATATTGGAGTTTTCTTGTTTGTTTGGGTTTCCAAAGTGTTCGTTTTCTTCATGCATAATTGATTAATAGTTTTATTGTCATATTTTGTATATCTGCCTAGAGTTTGTATATCTGCTTCTAATATGGCAAAAAAAGTAACAAAAAGATTGTGGTGGTAGCAAGATTTGAATTTTAGTCATAAGTTCTGCTTTGGAAGTACTTATCTATGTTGTCGGTAGCGACACTATCGCGGAATAGCGTGGCGGGTTCCCACAGGGACACCTTATGCCTGCTAAGCGTCTTCAACAGTCTTGGTAGCTGTGGCCTGGAATTGTGTCAAAATTGTGGCTGGAAAGACCTTTCCTGGCTACGTTTCTTTAGTTTAATTTGTTTAATTTTCAGATAAATCTGAATAACGAATCATATGTATGATGAATTTTACTGGTTAGCTTCATAGATCTTTGATTGGCTGGTAAATGTGGCTTTCAAATTAGCGGAATATGTGCGTATAATTTTCTTTAGTTGAGGTCTTTTTGTTGAAGAACTTATTGTGATGCTGTTATTCCTGCCAGCTTCCTGGAGAACGAAAAGTAGATTTGCTCAGAAACCTTGCAGAGTTTTCACCTTTCACAACACCACAAGATTCACGGCAAATGCTTCCTTCTATTGTTCAGTTGCTGAAGGTAAACATTTCTTAAAGAATGGCATGATTGGCAGTTTGACTATAAAATATTATAAAATTCTGTAATTGGTGTCTATCTAAGATCACACAGCTTGTATTTATAATAGTGTTACAATAAATACATTGAATGCTTAATGGATAAGCACTAACCTAGGATGTTGTATACTCTATGAATATTAACAATCAAAGGAAGTTGTACATTTAAAGGAATAACTACAGATTCACTTAATTCTAACACTACTCAAGCTGGAGCATACATGTCATATGCACCAAACTTGTTACAGATAGATTCAACTTGAGGTCCTCTAAGGGACTTAGTAAATATGTCAGCCAAGTGATCGTTTGAACCAATAAAATCAGTTATGGTTTCTCCTGAAAGAACTTTATCTCGACAGTCGATCTCTATGTGCTTAGTTCTTTCATGAAAAACCGGGTTGGAAGCAATATGCAGTGCAGCTTGGTTGTCACAGATTAGTTTCATTACCTTGATGTCTCCTAATTTGAGTTGTTGGAGTAATTGTCTTAGCCATGTGAGTTCACAAGTTGTTGCTGCCATAGACCTTGCAACTATGTTCTGTTTCTTGCTCTGCCATGAGATCAAATTTTTTCCAATGAGGACACAACACCCTTAAGTGGACCTTCTATCTGCTGGTGAACCTGCCCAATCAGCATCAGAATAGCCCACAACTTGGGTGTTACCTTTGTTTTCATAAAGTAATCCTTTACCCGGTGCACTCTTTATATAGTTGAGAATGCGAGACGGTCTTCCAATGGTCATCACATGGAGCATTTAGAAATTGACTAACCAACTGACAGCAAAAGTAATGTCCGGCCTGGTCACTGAGGTAATTAAGTTTTCCAACTAGACGTCGATATTGACCAGGGTCGTTCAATGGCTCCCCTTGACCTAGTAGTAGCTTGACGTTGGGATCCATAGGAGTGTCACTGGGTCAACAATCAAGCAAGCCAGTTTCCTCAAGTATATCAAGATCAATTTATTATTTACTTTGTTCTAGTTAATGCTGTTATTTGGATGTTCCGAGGACATTGTCATCTAGCTAAAGTGGGATTTTTTTTGCAGATAGCTTGGTTTAGTCTTACCTTCATTTTTTTTATGGAGTGAATGCTATTAAGGCGTGAGGGTCTATCTTGTATATTGAGTTATAATTTATTCATCAAATTTTGGCTCCATTCCTGCTCATCATTGCAGCGTTATATTGTTGAGTGGATCAATGTTCAATCACCAAAATATTGGATTTGCATTGATATAGTCCTAGAAATTCATTTGAATCAATTGATCACATTAATATTCAAATTTTGATTAAAGTCCAGTTATGTATTAAATTGTTACTTTTATGAACCCAACTGTTGAGGGCAACATTCCATATTTATTGATTTGAAATTTAAGAGTGGCATAATTAACTGTTGTTAGTAATCATTTGAGGATTAAGTCCAAATTTAAACACAATATAACAGGGATCAATATATGAATTTTGTTTTTACTTCCTATAAGCTGTGTGCTTTGCTCTTTTCAGAAATACATGACTTGGAAGAAAACTGGAGAAGAGATGAATTTTACATATGTTGAGTGCTTGTTGTACACATTTCATCACCTAGCTCACAAGGTAAACCTTTTTTAGACCAGTAAAAAAAATCGAGCTGTTGTGGGTCACTTATATGCAGCACATAATTGAACTTGGTTGTTTTGTAGGTTCCTAATGCCACCAATAGTTTATGTGGTTACAAAATTGTTACTGGCCAACCATCTGATAGGCTTGGAGAAGACTTCTCAGAGCAATATGATGATTTTACCGAGAGGTATGGATTTTTTTTTATTGTTATCTAATACAAACAGAATTTACCTACTCATTGGTTTGTATATTTTAGATAATTTTGTTTGTAGTGCGCACATGTCATTTAGGATAAAAAAATGTTCAGGGGAGGTTAGGTCATGCAGAAGCCTTTGTGAAGGCTTACGGTTGTTCTAATACAGACCATACTAATGAAGGACCACCATCAAGATTCTAAGACCTTTGAGTCTAGGGTAAAATATTGTTAATTTATGAAACCAAGCAAATTGAACAAAGTATGTTGTCACGGGGTAGGACAACAAGGGCTTAAAATTTGAGCATAGCAGTGGTTAGTACCAAGTGTTGGCCAATAGCAGCAGTGCTATAGCATTGTAGCATAGTAGAATTTGAGCAAATCTCTATTTTTCGCGATCTTCAATTGACTACACTGCAGAAAACAGGCCTTCTGATTCATGATTCAAATCTCGATTTGATAACCTTTGGTATGGTCTGGTTTACATTTATGATTAAGAGTAGTTGTACACGTCATTAGTGTAATCAAACTTTATATAGCAAGTCTAATAAAATTTAGTTCAGTTCAGGAAATGCCAACACTTGTTTCTGATGGTCCGTATGTGTCATAGTAATATTGGTCTTGTCACTTGTCTCGTAAGTGTACAGTAGTTTGGGATGGTGAAAGATCTTGATTTGGTTGCAATTATTCCATTTACTAATACACTTTTCATTGATTTGTCATTGTTTTCTCATTTGTACCCATCTTTCCTTTCGGATTTGCCAGTCATTTTGGGTTGTTATGTTACATTTCTGGTATATTTTTGGTTCTTTCTCCAGATTGAAAAACGTGGAGGAGTTCACCCGGGCTACAATCAAGAAATTAACTCAAGGAATGGCTGAAAACAACAAATCTATGGCAGATGCTAAAACTGATGAAGAAAAGGAAAAAATTGTGAGTCTTATCTTGTGGTTTGTTAGTTGTGTCATACTTAATCTTTTATTTTATTATGGGTGTATCACACTTACATTTTTACACGATGTTGCAGAAAACTAAAAAACAGAATGCTACAACTGGGTTGCGTACCTGCAATAATATTTTGACGATGACAAAGGTAAGAAAGATGCAACCTTTTCTTAAAAAATATTTAGCAAATGAGTTATTGTGTATATGAGCGTGATTTTCAGTTATGTCTTTGTCCTCCCTCATCTTTTAATTATTGAATTGTTCAATTTGTATGGCCAGCCATTGCACGCAAAAGCGCCTTCTTTTATTGGAGATAAGAGAATCAACCTTTCTTGGAAAGAAGCAACCAAATCTGCATCAACTACCACACCAGCTGTTGGGTATTGTATTTTATTTATTTTTTTGCTTTTGAAGATATTTTATTCTTTTCCCTTTTGAAAGTACTTTGTGTCATCGTATCTAATTATCCTTGTCTCTAATTTAGTAATTATCAATTTAATACAAAGCTCAATAATCTTAAGTGATAATTTTGACTTTTTACTTCTGCAGAGCGAAACGGCCTGCTACTACCGGCAATGGATCCAACAATATTGCATTGAAGAAGGGTCGAGGTTCTGGTGGTATGCAAAATCAACTTGTCAATAGAGCACTAGGCGGATTATCTGGTGGAGGAGGAGGAAGAGGCAGAGTCTCTGGTGGAGGTAGAGGTGGAGCAAGGGGCCGGGGCCAGGGCCAAGGCTGGGGTCGCGGAAGAGGAAGTGGAAGAGGTAGAGGTAGAGGGTATTGGTGATTCTGTTTCAGTTCTCATATAGATAAAATCTAATTTCATGGAGACTGTACCAGAATACAAATAGGACTTCTTAATTAATGTACTAAAATTCTTTGGCAGAGGAAGTTTTGATTATAGAGGATAATGACATTTTACATTAAGTTGTACTTTCTCCGAAGTTTGTTTCTGTAGAATGTGAGTTATTGATCATTTTCTTATCCTTTTGATGCAAGCGGGAATCAGTTGACTGAACATCTTATGCCCCTTGGTTATGTATGCATGTAATGTAATGACAAGTGGATTTATATGAAGGCCATTTCTGATATTTAGAATGTTGCCCGCTTAAAACATTATGAAATATGAAATAAAATTGTGTTTTAGAAAAAAAGCAATATGAAATGAATTTCTATATACAAATGTTCCCTATTGATAAAAAAAAATAATACAAATGTTCCCTGGTGTCTAGTTTAATGTCTTCAAGCCTTAATACAATAGCGAGTCTTGAGGCTTTGCGAAGGTTTCCTATTGATTTTGAATCCTTAAAGAAGCATTCGACCTAGGTTCAGAAGCAGGATAGTAATTAAAAACCTGGTCTGATGGTACCATTTAATGAGTTAAGATCATCTCTATTTATTTCTCTCCATTTCATCCATTTGGAGAGATATAGACACAAAAAAATTTAATTATGTACATGCCTATTTATGTACATGCTAACTTTTGTAGTTACAATCCTGGATCTATAATTGGGTGAAAAAGGTAATTGTTGGTTATCTTTTCTAGTTGATCAGGTGTTGTCATTTACACGTGATCATGCGTTGGTGGTGAAGATATTGTTATGATTTCTGGTAATTGAAGAGCCATTTCCTGCTGATGCTCAGGGGTACTGATGCAATCGCATCCGGAAGGACAATCAATAACATCTTCCTGTACCTGGCTGGTTTTATTATGCTTTCTGCTGCAAATCTTCCTTGTTAATGTAACCACCCTTTTCCACGTACTCACATCATCTGGGGATCCATTACTTTCTTGTGCCTTTATTTTTAGTGAGTGGATGGTAGAAAGTAGAAAACAAATAGTAGAAGTGGCACCAGAAATCACATAGAGAATCCAAAAACTTCCCAGCTTCAAACTTTCTGTACTCTTGGAATTCAAATTGTTGGAGCACACATCTGTGGGATTCAACCAAATATCTTCTAGTTTCTTCAACTCACCCTGCTGTAAGAGCTGCAAAATAGCTTTAGAAACATCTCTGGCCAAAGGAGAGCCTTTCTGGAACATCTGTGTCATGAGATTGATAAGAAATTAAGGGAGATAGATAAAATATGTAAAGAATACAAATTAAGTTGTAAAATTCTTGTCACTTACAAATCCAAGTCCTCCAAATCTAGTGGTAGGTGTAGAAGCAGAGTACCCCTTGCAGTATTTACTGATGTATACTTTCTCATAAGGGAGTTCAAGAAAAGCAGCAGCAATTGAGTAGTTTTTGAATCCAGGGTCATAATTATTTTCATTACTAATGTTTACGATGTTCTCTGGTTTGAATTTTTCGACTTCCACTAGGTATGTCCTAACAAATGAATCTCCATCACAACCAATTTTCATGTCGTTCTTCTTCAGCCACTCAATGTTTGTGATATTTGCTCGCAGTTGTTGAACTGTGAGCATTGAAGAAAGACTTGCAGTGTAGCTTGAATTAAGAATCAAAACTAGAAACAGCCATGATACCATTACTATACGAGATAAATTGCTATGCATTTTCTCTCCTGCAATATGAAATCATTGACATCAGTTAAGTTAGTACAGTGTGTTGAAAAGAGTGTTAAATAGCGTGTTACTAGCACCTTTCTTAACGAAATGTTAGTTGAAGTATGAGATGGATACTCACTATGAGCAAAGAATAGTGAGGAGAAAGTAAACCCAAAAGAAGTGATGATTTGGTTTTTCCAATTGCCTTGAAACTCTGGATTGTCTTCCCTCTCCAGGTACCACACTACTACCATTGTATAAATCAAGATGACACCAGTTACCACCCACATTTGCCAGGTGAAGGGCTTCATAAACATCCATGCTGATTCATCGGACTTTTCCGTAACTATCATGGACAATCCTGACTCTGCATATGGCACAGTAAAATCTACATATTGCAATCTCTCTGCCAGTATGGTCATGTCGCCAACAACACCGTCATAAGTCTACATCGTATTAAACCACAACAGTAGAAAAATCATGGTTAGTGAAGGAAAAGATGGAAGAAAAAGAATGGAGGTTAACTTATGTTTTCAGACGAGAACATATCGTGCCTAAAATTCAAAATTTGACAAAAAGCAATTGAGATATACATAACATGACATGAATGTGGAGATATTGAATACCTTGACATATGATATTCTATATTTTCTTGTTTTATTACTATGCTAGTGTATGAAACATCAATCAAATTCAAGCAAAATCCAAAATAAAATGAGCAAGTTATTACCTTGTTATAAACAAGTTGAACCAGATCATTATAGGTTGCGTTGATGGGATAATAGTCATATGGAAGATCATAGCCCAAAATTTTTAAAACCTTGTCAAAAATATCAATGCAAAATCCGCTATATTTTGGATTTCCTTGCTCATCATAATCAACCTTGACAAATTTGGAAAATGAAGTTCTTCCAGGGACTGCAATTCTCATTGGTTTTTGTTTAGTAGGTAGGTTCCATCCCTTTGGAGCTCTAAGCAACTTTCCAGGCCAAATTACTGCACCACTTAAACTTTCTGAGTTCCTTGAAGCACCATTTTTAACTTGTTCCGTGATGTTAGTGAAGAATCCATTTTCTAGAGTCCAGAAGTCTAATTCTCTGTAACTCTTCCCATCTACATTTACAATCCTCAATGTAGGATTCTGCAAAAGCTGTTCTGATTCAAATTGAATTTCTCCACTTAAACCAAGGAAATTGCTGGACACTATTTCTTGTAGTAAAGTCTTCTTGTCACTAGCCATTCTTTTTATTGCATGTCCAACCATTTGAATGCTGTCATATGCTTGCAAAGCATAAAATCCTGGATCCCGGTTATCTTCGTCAGGATTATTGTCTCGAAAAGCTTTCCTAAACTGAACCTCAAAATCTTTATATTCATTGCTGTTTTCTGAGTAGTATGTTTTGATTCCTAAAGCTCCTTCCATATGGGAAATACTTGACTTATTGACAGAATCCAACAGATTAGTTATGCTCTCTGAGACTATCCAAGCTGAATCTCTATCCACCAGTCCCATTTGTGAAGCTTCCTTAAACAAATGAATTCCCATTTCTAATGATGATTTCAATACAACGAATACCCGAGACTGTGTGTTTTTGGTTATCTTAAACAGCTCTTGTCGAATAAACTCTCCTGGATTAGACATATAAGTAAGTGACGGCAAAGCTAAACGATATTCAATCGTTGAACCAATCTCTTGGAGGGCCTCGGATAGAAGTGCTAGCATCCCAGACTCACCACCATATGCATCATCTTCATAGATGGCTACTACACTATGCCAATTATAAACATGAACCAAATCAGCAATGCATTTCGCATATGCTGTTCCATTGTTAGCTAGTCTTACCAAAGAAGGCCAACGAATCGGCATCAATGATGGAGTAATTGTCGGTGCTACAAAGGATATGATAGGAACTTCAACTTGATCTTCATGCACTAATTCAGCCACTGAAGCTGCTTCTGTCCATGTTTGCATCCCTACAATCACATCCACCTTCTGGTTTTTAATCATTTCTTCAGCTGCAAGAAAAAGTTCACTTTTCATTAATTGTCCAGTTTTATTTTTAAAAAGAACAAAAAACTGGTTTTAAAAAGGCATGAAAATTGTAACTTATTTCTTAGATGTTACTAACCAAGAGACGTGGCTCTGAAGGAACCCTTGTTGGGTTCTTGAAAATAGAGAGCCAGCTTGTTGGTACTTGAAGTGTTATTGTAATTTTGAGCTGCAATATTCATGGCTACTCTTTGTTCTTTCCCAACTCTAGAGTTAACATCAATTATTACACCTATAGATATAACTTTCTTGTTTCCACTCCTAACCTCAGCTTGGTAGCCATTGATGAAAACCAATGAGATGAATAAATAGGAGAGGCAAGTTATTGCTAGTGATTGAGGACTAGTGGATTGGAAATGCATTTATTGGAATTATTTGTGCATAAAAAAGAGGTTTCATGCAATGCAAGCAATATGTGATTAAACTTTTTAGGAAAGATTATTAGCAAGAGAAAGTTTATATAGTGATGGATCCCAAGGATTCCGTGGGGTAGAGGGCAAGAAGCATGATTGTTGATTCAGTCAATTATGTAGGTTTGAGTTTTGACTTCTCCATAAAGACAATATTCTGTTTGAAAAGAAGGGTGAAGAAGTACTTGTTGTGACTACAACTAGAAGTTCACAATTGGTAACACAAAAGGTTTATTTGTCTTGTATGTTGTAACAAATGTTTTAAAATTAGGCCGAAAATCAAACCGGTGAGGCGATTAGATCTTAGTTCAATCGTTTTGAATTGAATCTGATGATAAATATAATAGAATATGAAAATAATATTTCAATATTGAATAAGAGTAATTGTACATCGATGAAAATAATTATACACAAAACTGACTTATAAGGTGAATATTATCTTCACTTATAAACATATGTTCAGCTCAACCCTCATCAAATACGAGACTCTTAAATAAAGAAATAAATATTGTAATAATTTAAAAGTAAAAAAAAAATGCAAAAAAATAAAATAAAAACCACTTATTGAACCAATTATTGTTCAATCACGGTTAATCGGTTTAACATGGTTTAGTTTTGGTTCAATCGAACTAATTGAGATCAAACCAACAGGCGAACCAATCGTTGAACCGGTCTGTTTGGTCTGATTTTTTAAACATCTATGGGAACACAATAGTAGCAAGTTTGAACCAAACCAAATCATCAAAATGATGCCGAAAATAGAGCATATGACAACAAAAAAATTGCATAAATTTGTCTGAACCTGCGGTTGTTGGAGACTGTGTGAGCAAGTTAATCATTGCCGTGAACCTTCACATATTGGAGACTTTGAATGCTAAACTGGACAAATTGACTATGGGATATTAAGCACATAAAATTTTGATATAGACTTGTTCAAAATTAAGTCATAGAAGTAAAAAGTACCCGTAAAAAAAAAGTAAATTAACAAGAATAGAGCATGATAGAACAGACTGTTTAAAAAAACAATCAAATTATATATGAGAATGATTGACACATATTTGTTTTTAACATTTTAAATGTCACTTTCTTTCTTTTGGTTGTTAAAGTCGAAATATGTCACTTTCGATTTTGATTACCATTTTTAGAGACTTAATCATATTCCTTGTTTAATTGCTGTAATTTAACATGTTTTCTTTCTTCGTTTTGCTTTTAGACTTTTTGTATTGTATAACTTTGCTTTTTAATAAATTGTTTATGATACATCTTGTGCTGGAAGGATTTATTATGGTAATTTAATATATATCTTATTTTGGCCTTTTGGAAAAAAACATTTTCAATGTCACTTTTTTTTACGTAAGAACATATTATTTTAATTGTTTTTCTCTATGTTACGGTAACAGATTCTTTTGTCCACGAATACGCGGTTATGAAGTTGAAAAACGATATTGATGCCGACAGTTTTTGGTAGAATAGTATGCATTATGCAAGGTGAAGTAAAAATCAACACCTTTAAACAGTGCATCAAGGCTCATAAACCATCTAGAGGCTGATAATCCAAAAATTGAATTGACAAAGTATAATTGTTAAGGATTCGACACATTTGAAAGTTATATAATTGATGGATATTTTTTTACGCAATATTTGATGCTTAATGTCTAAGTTTGTTTTGAATGTTAGTCTTGTAACTAGGGATAGAGGGAGTATAAGGCATCATTTATTTCCATTATATTCTCAAATCAATAATTAATGATAGAATCTTTGTAAAAATATTACACTTTGTTTTACAATGTAAAAATATTATACTTATTCATTCATTTATTTTAATCTATGTAAAAAAACCTTAACGATACCTATTTTTAAATAGATAAATTAATATACTCTCAATATATTTTAAATTTTAAATCATCTGATTTTTTTTTTCCACCAATAGCGGTTAAGAAATCAACATTTTGAACCCCTAAATCACAGGGTCTTGGATCCACCATGCCAGACACCGTGAACTTCTAGGTTAAGTTACTTATACGTCCTTGTGAAACTAGTTTGATAGGTCGTGTATGGTGGTGACAAATCTTCTCTTAGACACAAGTTTTTCTTTGGAATATGCATTTTTTTAGTATGTCGCGTGTTCGAATCCCAATCGAACCTGCACACCCTTCACTCAATTCAAGCATAAATAAACCACTAGAACAGTTAATATTTCTGATAATCTTTTGAAATAGCTTAATTTTTATTCCATTAACTTTTAGCACCCCAAGAAAATAACTCAGGATCATGCATTGATTTTTTATTAGATTCTGCAAATCCTCAAATGTTAAAGATTCCTAAAAATTCAATCAAATAACTAATTTATGGAGGCAGATGAGCCTGAGAGTCCAAACTTGTTTAATAATAATGAAAGGAATATTAATAATTAATTCAATCAAAAGCTATAAAATCTTTTCGTATTATAAAAGTTCTAAGCAGTGGACTCTCATGAATATTGTTAATTAATATAATATATAATTAATAATACCGCAAAATCATATAGGTGTGTTAATGTATTGACCAATCTAATTTCCAAACTTTGCAGCAAGAGAATCGAGACCAAGTAAAACAACACTTTCCATGGAGGAAAGGAAATGAGTATCATTGTCATACTAACCAAAACCAGGTTGCATGTGCTGCAAGTCTAATATCATCTGTCTTTCTTATATTCGTTTTGACAAATTCTAACCATTTTTTTTTTTAATAAACATAATCATAATCATATCAAAGCTATTTCTTTTAACCGATTTTAACTAGTTTACTCTGATATATCAAAGTCAAAATAAAGAAGCCGATTTAATTCCTTGCCCTCCAAGTGTATAGCGAAATGTATAACTTCCCAATTTAATATTTTGGCATTTTTTGAAGGATAAAAATGCTAGAGTAACTAAAGATAGGATATATGTTGACGTGGAAGATAACACGACGACTATTAGATATTTGCAAAATCATTATATTGTTAGTGAAGAATCCTTTTGAGAGGTGATTTATAAGTCAAGAAAAAAGAATATGCAAAAGAAAGCTCAATTGTATAATACCCGCTCAAAAATTAGTAAATCTGTGTAATATAGAAAACCTTTTATTTTCACTTTTTTCTTTTGATTATATTTTTCTTTTTCTGAGTTAAGTTTTTTTTTGGGGATATTTTTCTAAGTTAAGTTTTTGTCTCCTAATTTTTCTTTTTTTTTAAATTTTTTTTTTGAAAAAAAATAAATGGTGTCTAATAGAAGTGGTTTGAGTCTGACCAAAAATTAAATAAATAATAAAGGTGGTTTGAGTAGTTTATACTTTATATTTTTTTTTTGTTATAGTTTATACTTTATATACTAGTACTACTTAACTAAATTAATTTTGTTTTGTTTTTTCATAAAAAAAATAATTAGAATAAACTACATGGTATCTAATAAAAGTGGTTTGAGTCTGACCAAAAATTAAATAAATAATAGAGGTGGTTTGAGTAGTTTATACTTTATATATTGTGCGATTAAATAGATTAATTTGTGTGAAAATAATATTTGCACGAGGCATTCTTTATCACGACTCTCAGTTATGTGTGTTTAGTTCTGGTTTGGTCGAGTTGGTGCATCATATTTCTATGGGTTGGTCCCGTTTTTGGTTCAGCTCAGCATCTTATTTGGCTTTGGCTTGACATTTCCTCTTTTGATCCTATTTGTGTGTTGGATCACTTTCTCCGGTTTGATCGGATGTGCGGTAACTCCAAATTTCTTCGATCAACTTTACATTTAATAATGTTTCCTTGTCCTTGGACGATTTGAAGAGAAATTAATAATCAAATTTTTAATAATAAGGAAGAATAATTACTGCAATTGTTGGATATGATTAAGCTTATCTCTTTTTTTGAGATTGAAAGCAAAAAAAAAGAAGTCACGTTTGTGTTTTGGTTATCACAATTGGTAGCTTAATACTCTAGTTTGTTGGGGTCTTGACATGTAATTTTTTGTTGCCTTGTTTGTTTGAACATTGTTACCTTATACTAAACTCTGGGTTAAAGTTTTTAACACTTCTTATGTTATTCATAACGCTTTTTTTGTGATAATATTCCATTTTTATTTGTTAAAAAAAATAAATATTTATTATAGAACAAAGACAATAGTGTATACAAATAAACCCAACTTATTAAAGTTTTGTTTTTGTCCCAAAGAGATTAGTGACAAAATTTACCCACTAAATAAATGTTTATTTCTAGTTCTGAATTAATAAAACATGTCTTTAAGTTGAAGCTACCATTGGTATCTTCATTTATACTATACGATTGGTGCATATACTTGTCACGTACAAACATCTTCTAACTTTGTGTTGAGAAGTGGAAAATCTTGGATTCGACTCGTCCAACATAATGAATTATCATAGTCTAGGACAAAGATTTCATTCGGACAAGGATCAAACCTTCAAACATTAAACTACTAGTATTATATATCTATACACACGAGTTTAACTACTTGTCCGGTTTAGATTAGCTTTTTCAAAACAATAATAATTTGATATATGTTAGGTGGGTGTTAATGCGTTATATTAATTTCAAACACATGAATTCAATTCTAAGAACAATAACAACAACGTTAATACCAAGAACAGTATCTGTCACCAAACTCATGGATTCTTCTTCCAACGTTACCACTGGTGGATCTCAGAAACTTCTTGCGTTGGCACAACATCTTCGTCTCTACAAGCCACCACCACCTTTTCCTGAAGATGTTTTGGAACAGAGCATTGAAGAGAGTGGTGGCAAAGTTGTTTCTCAATTGGGTTTTCCTGAATCAGCTACCATGATTCAAAATTCAGATAAATTTAGTCCTAAAAAAGCTGCTGTTTTGATTTGTTTGTTTGAAGGTGATGATGGGGATCTAAGGGTTATTCTCACTAAACGATCTTCCAAGCTTTCTACTCACTCAGGTATAGTTTTTTCAAATGTAGCATAATTTTGTATAAGATGTTTCAAATTCAATAGTTTATATTTTTATATCGTAAAAATTGTTTTTTTAGACAAATGTTAGCGGTTAATTTGTTTGAAGATAGATAAGTTGGACCTCCGTGACACTGACTGTGTCTGACACGAAGACATGCCTTATATGAGGAGTGTCTGAGCTTCATAGTTACATAGAAGTAGAACTTTTTTGTGTCCAAATCTATACTATTGGGTTAATGGTTTGGGGGCTGAAATTTGTTACTTTAGTTGTTGTGATTTTGGTTATTTGAATGTAGGGGAATGAATTGAGGGTTGTGGTGTGTGTGTTTTATATGTAGGTGAAGTGGCATTGCCTGGTGGGAAAGCGGAGGAAGGGGATAAGGATGACGCGGACACTGCAAAAAGAGAGGCAGAGGAGGAAATTGGGTTGGACCCTGAACTTGTCAATGTTGTTACTGTTCTTGAACCATTCTTGTCTAAGGTATCTGTTCTATTTAAAAATTCACTAACTGAACTGAAGTTATTTAGTGGTGATTGTCTAAGGTATCTATTTTGTATAACACTTAACTAACTGAACTGAAGTTATTAGTATTTAAGTATCTATGTGTAATTGAGTATTCTTCACTTTTGTAGTGTTAATTTTGCTATAAACTTTGCACCTTTATGAAAATTATGTCTGTGATTGATTAGTAGGTTCATGAAATACTTCTGTGCCGGTACATGTTAACTTTTCAGACAATGTGTGCTCTGAGTCTGAGAAGATTGGAGATGGAGGGTTATAATTTCTGAAATGATAATTTGATAGAACATACTCTTAAATGAAAATAAATTCACTCTTGAATATTGCCGGTGCGTTACTTCTAAATTTTGAATAAGCCCAAATTCATTGTCCACAAAAATGAAGGGCTGCTGAGGCACTGATGGTATCGTTGATAAACCTTGTTGTGATTGTTGTCTTGGATGCAAATTGTTTCATAAACTGTACATGTATGTATATGAAGTAATACGGTGGCCATTTGGGGAATGGGTTTGACCTAAAGAATCAGATACATACCCTTTGTTAAAATGGTTTATAAATCAGAGTTCTATCATGTTTATTGTTTTCAGGAATTTGAACCAGATATGAACAAACGTGTCTTCACCGTCCATGTTCATGGTTGTACGTAATAAGAAATGTTGCATTCAATGGTTTGTTTCAGCCATTAAAGAAAATTGCTGAAACGCCATTGCTCGTGCCACCAATTGTAGAAGTCATGTATCCATTGCAGGTCATTAAACTGTGCATTGTGTAATGAATCCACAATATCGAACTTATGTTTTAAGCTGGATAGAGGTGATGTTTTGATAATGTATTTTGCACATAGAAACTAGCAGTAGAGATTAATGTATTGCTCAGAATAAACAGGCATAACAGTGTTCAAAATAACAACACTCCATACATTTAGGACAGCATAACAGCACTACTGACTGTTCAAACTTCAAAATACGTTCTTATCAGCAACGATTGGTGTGATGAATTAATTTGAGAGAATTGTTGGAAATTAAATTGTTGGATAATGGCCACAGATTCAAAACTTTATGCATTCTATATTTTAAAAAGTGGCGTATATGTGGATACAAGTATGATCATTTCAGAAGTCGGTCTGCTGTCACTGGTTATAAATTTGTATTATTGGCAATGATTTTACATTCCCTGTTGGATAGTTTTCACACCTTTTTTGTTATATTCCTCATCTGTTTCGGCCTTCAGGTTGAAAGTGTTCAATGGGGAACTTTACCAGTACTTCGGATTGAAAGTCTTCAATGAGGAAATTTTACCAGTACTCCGTCTCACCTATCATTGTTTCTTTTACAGCACCTCCTAAGAGTAGTTCCTGTCATTGGCATACTTCATGATAAGAAAGCATTCAAACCTGTTCTGAATCCTGCAGAAGTGGAATCAGTATTTGACGCACCTTTAGAAATGTTTATCAAGGTACCATGCTTAGTTTTATTTTTATCTCAAGTCATCTTCATTTTTCATATTCATCTTCAAGTTATCTGAAGTGATTGCTTTAAGCAGGATGAAAGTCGGACTCAGGAGGAGAGAGAGTGGATGGGAGAGAAGTATTTGATACATTTTTTTGACTATATTGACACTGAGCAGAAAAAATATCTCATATGGGGATTGACTGCCGGAATTTTGATCAGGGCTGCATCAATTGTGTACAAACGGCCACCGGCTTTCATAGAGCAGAATCCCAAATTCAAGGTTCCCCAGGTTGTAAGCCAGGATAGTTCAATGACTTGACGTCGATATCTATTTGTATCATATTGTCCGCAATATATATGTTCTTTTCTTCATCCTACAATAATATATATTCGTCACCAATATAATTTATATCTCCTGAAAGAAAGGAAGAGGATGCTGTCCATCACTTGGAATTCATATATTTGCTCACCTTGTGTTTGGATATCTAATGATAGGTAGAATTGATCAAATGAAAAGGGATGTGAAAAAATTTCAGACTAATTTTGGGATCTGGAATAATAAAATGTTGTAAAGGCTTTGCTCTAGTGGATGCAATGATAAGGAGATGGTCTTGGATTGTTCATATCATTTTTAATCCATAGATGTGATTTAAGATGTTGACATTTATTTTTTTGACAGAATGACATCTTTCTTTGTTTTTAAGGATTTTATTCAATGAAATTTCTATTTTATTTAAGTTTATGTATCATTTGTTAGTATCTTTTAGTTATAACTTATAACTGCTCTTGAGTGTCTTATGAGTTATGCCATCCAAACACAAGACAGCACTATTATCAATTGAGTATAGTACATTGTGAGTTTTGAGTTGAATAGACTTGTCTCTGCAACACATGTCATCTTATACGAAGCTGTTGGCAAGTTTTTGTAAAGATAAAACTTGCACAGTTTATTTGTAAAAAAAAAAAAAAACGACAGTTCTACAAAAACTGTTGTGCTGTTTCCCCTCAAATGGGGGAGAGAATTGGTTATTTGAATATTGTTACTGATAAATAAATAGGCATCCTAGTCCCATCCAAATCTAAAACAAAAACAACACAACTAAAACCAACATCTACAAAAGTTTTGTCCTTATTGTAAATTACAAATATCTGCATATTTGTTGATATGCGCCACACGACAGTACTTGGTGAAAGTTAGAGTGGCATGGGCAGGGGGAATGTAAGCATGTCATGTGCATGAATATCTTGTCAGATAATGATTTTAGTGAAGCTTCATTTCATTCAAAATGCGTAAGGGACAATATCAACATTTCAACAATATACAAAGTACAAACTGTATTTGCCAAGCTAATGAATGAACCAAGTTTATAATAAACTGTTCATTGTTGATTGTCAAGTTCTTTTTAAGGCCTCTCAAGCTCATGCATTTCCTCATCACACTATCTTACCCTGGCAGACTAAACACACAGAAGAAACTAAAAAAGAGCCAAGCTTCGAATTTCAGAATCTTGATGTGATACATACCAGAGAAGACTGACCAAGTCATACCATGTTCAGGTGAATACCTCATAAAATTTCTCGATGACAAGTAAACCTGAGTCTATAGACTCCAACGGATCCTTTCGAAGACGGTGTCTCAAACAGTTAGGAATGACAGTAGCGATATCCTCTGCACTTACTTTGTCTATTCCCTTGAGGGCAGCAAGAGCTTTTGCAGCTCTATTCGTTACAATGTCACCTCTTAATCCATCCACATTCAACTCTGCACAAACCTTGGAAATTTTCACCTTGAGTTCATGATCTATTTGAACAGAAGCAAGAAAACTCCTTGCTGCGGTAATTTGTTGCTGGAGCTTTTCCTGCTCAGCTTTGTAAGAATCTCGAAACTCCTTCGGATTTTTGTCGAAATGAGCTCTCTCCTCTACAATTTTAACCCTTAGCTCAGCATCCCTCACAGTCCCCACTTGAGCATGCATTCCAAACCTATCTAACAGTTGTGGCCTGAGTTCCCCCTCTTCAGGATTTCCCGAACCAATTAGAATGAACCGTGCAGGATGTGCGATTGAAATACCTTCCCTCTCCACTGTGTTCCAACCCGATGCAGCAGAATCCAACAAGACATCAACTAAGTGATCATCCAAGAGATTAACTTCATCCACATAGAGAATTCCCCTATTAGCTTTAGCCAGAAGACCAGGCTCAAACGCCTTCACACCCTCAGTTAAAGCTTTTTCAATATCAATTGTTCCACACACTCTATCTTCTGTAGCTCCCAATGGCAAATCCACCATGTTAATTTTGGAAAACACAACCTCAAGCTGCTCTCCTTTCAACACACGCTCTCTCACTTCAATACCCATGAATTCCGGATCTTCCGGATCTGAATTATATGGGTCGCCGGCAACAACCTTGATTTCAGGAAGCAAATCAACCAATGACCTAACAGTCGTAGATTTCCCTGTTCCCCTATCCCCCATGATCATTACACCTCCGATCTTGGGATCAATCACATTTAGAAGAAGGCAAAGCTTCATCTCATCCTGTCCAACTATAGCAGAAAATGGGTACACCGGCCTTTGGCTTTCTTTATAAGCAATCCTCTGAGTCTGAATATGCTAAGTTTACAGAGTTGAGATGTTACCAATCAGACAAAAAAAATACAGAAACTGCAAAAATGGCAATGTAGAAAACAGAATATAAAAAACTGACAAGGTTTAAACCTTCAAGGTATGTGTGCCTTTGTAGCAAGGCCCTTCCAATTGACGGGTGTCTGGTGTCCAACACGGACATTACACGGACACATAATTACACTCAATTAATTCATTTTCTTAAATTCTAACTAGTATTGACTCGTCACAGTGGCGTGTCCGGTGTCCGTGTTTGTACTCTATGTCTCGGTATCAGTAGTTCATAGATTTGTACACTACAATTTAAGCCTGAACATATTTTTCATTTGACATTTCATCACTATCAAATTCCACACTAGTTATGTAAGTGCAGTAGATACAAAAACCCTCATGGTCCAATAATTATGTCTTCAATTCAATCTATGATTTGCTAAAATTAGTGACAACAGTTCAATGAACTAGAAAACATGATTTTTTTTTCAAAAATCTAGCTACAAAAATGGAAGATCCCTCACCTACCTGTTGAGTAGAGTTAACATCAGTGGCAACACTCAAAACTGAAAACTGAGACTTTCCCTTAACGCCATGAAGTCCAATTCCACCACAAAATTTGCACCCAAATAATTTCCCTGCAAAGCCACAACCATTAAACATCATTGACAATTACAGTGTCAGAAAAACCCACTTTCCATTTCCATTTAAAACTCCTCAAGATCACAAAGTTCATAGCTTTGGCCCAAATAAATACCAGATATGAAATGGGTTGTGATGAAAGTGAAGTTTGTAAGAGGGTTTACCTTTGGTTAGGGGGAGAGAATGAATGGAAGGGGAAGAGTGGCGTCGTGAAGACAGTACTGCAATTGAAGAAGTTCTCAATGTTGATGCCATAACTTGTATGCTGTAGCTGCAACTTCTTCCTTGTGTTGTGTTTTTTCTTCACATTCAAAATCACTCAGAAGCTTGATGGTATGTGACAAAGAGCAGAAGACACATATTTCAATTTTTTTTTTTTGTCAAATAGCGTCCAGTGGCCACAGAAATTCACCTTAAAAGTGAATAAGTGGGGTGTCTGGGGTTCGAACCCCAGCCCCTACATATGCATTATCGTTTACCAAGTGACAAAGCTCACGGGGACACAAATTTCAATATTTCAGTCATGTACAAATAATTTATGAAATATATAATCATTTAAGTTATTAAAAAGTAATATATTCAATATTTTTTCGGGTTACCATGAATTAATATCAATATTATATTCTTTACAATATTTCCATGATCTATTTGTCAAAAAATATTTCCATGATCTATCTATTTTTTCTTTAGGGGCGATCTATCTATTTTATTTAGTTAATGTTCTTGGATGAAAAATTTCTTAGTTGAGGATTCTTTTATTGTCTTTGGAATGAAGAAAGAAAAAAAAACTCATTTATCTCCCAGTGCTATTTTTTTTTAGTAGAAATTGCCAATCGGTACTATGGAGTTTACAACACTCACATAGAGTGTGCACCAATCATTTGCACTAGATTTTTCTTGTATCTCCTTGTTAAGGTTTAAAGTATTAATATTAAATTATTGGTTAATCCATTGGCATGATTATAAATATATTGAAAATTATAAAGGCTTTGTTTAGTGTGGCCAACAAAATTAGTATTGTAACATACACAAATTTGTTTTATGCCTCTAGATTAATAAGTCACGTCATATCACATTTGATTCAAAGGTAAGACTTATTAATCCAATGGTATAAACAAGTTTATGCATGACACAAGACTTGTTTCATTTTTACATCATCACCATATAATTGGTCATAAACAATACTAATTGTCACCGGAGTTATAAAACTAACAAAATGAAGCTAGTGGTGCCTCTTTATTAGTCTCCTCTCACCGATGCAGCTTTGTTCTTAGGGGTCACAGTCACTAAAGCATATACACTTAGATTAGACATGTCTCCGTGTCGAACAAACGTTGGCATTCAACATTGACACAATTCCAACACATATGATTACATTAAATCATGTAATTTTCTCAAAATATTATCAGCATTTGGCGCCAATGTGTCGGTGTTTGTCTCGTGTCCATGCTTCATAAGCCATGGTGCACATAACCTTCCCAGTCCTTAAGTTAGAAAACCCAACATCTCAATGGCCTATGGTTTAAAATTTATCGTGTTCAAGAAATCTCCTAGACCGAGTCACAAAGTAGTAGTTCTATTTCCATTTAGGAAGCGTTACATATTAATGAATAGTGATTGGTGACTAGAAGGACAAACCAGCAAATGGATCAGCATAAATCCCAACTTCAGCTAAATCAAAATCGATTAATCATCAACATTTGCCAACAGGCTTAAAAACACAGGGACCCATATATATTCCATACAGATTCTTCCTACAAAATTCAAAAGGTAAGCTATGAAGATTCTAGCACCCAAACTTGTGTCCTCAATAATTAGGTTTTTGAACCTCTAGAGTTCATGTCAAACTGAAAGACACGAGTCCCAAGTTGTTATCATTTATGTTTTTATGTTGTGATCAGAAGATATACTAGGCCTTTCAGGTATTCAACAATCTCCGATCCACCAAGCTTAGAACTTCCATATACTCTATCGACAAATGTGATTGGAACCTGTACACACGTGAAACTGAAGTAAGCTACAAAGTGAATAAGCTCGAACAGGGTAATTACATAGAACTCTAAGCCATCTACGTGACAAGTATTTGGGAAGGAAATGAATATGTAGCAGACACAATAAAGAGAAAAAGAAAAGCTAAACCAACAAGCATTCAGATCCTCTTCTTGAATATATGCAAAAATATATTTAAATATTAAGATTTAGAGAATCATATTTTATCTAATCATCAAATGCGTCAAAACTTCTCCATAACTAACAGTAGAAAGAATCGGGACAATCCTGGAATAATTTCCATGTTTAGCGATGATAATTTCGGACGGTTTGCAAAGCACAAGACGGTATGTGTATGACTGCCATTCAAATTGGCAACATTAATATCAAATGCATCTTTGAGAATGATTATATGTCATACAAATTTCAATTTATCAGCGACCTACAGAAGACCAATAGCCTATCAATATATGGAATAGAATGTCTGCATGGATAAGTACATGGCTGATTGCCTTTACAAAAAAACACATGCTGATAACCTCAACGGACAAATTACATACATACGATCAATTGTAACTTAATAAGGAAATTTCATAGTCAACTGAAGCCACGGGATTAGGGTGTATATGCATTGGTGAAACATTTCTATAATCCACCAGCAGTTATCTGTAAAGTGTAATCAATTATAAATCCTATGGTATTAAAAAGGATGTGCCATCATTCAGTTCACAAGTTTTATGAATAAAAGGTACATGTTAGATATTGGATAAAGAAAATTATGATAGATATTGTTAATTATTTGCTTTTAGGACTGCATTATGTGGCTTTTCTTCATGTTTATTTTATTTTGTATCAGTTATTTTCAGTCAATTAGTGGTTCCTACATTTTAGGAGCAAGTAGTTGTTACTTGCTGAA